>Ga0208787_1000375_pt1 | contig 21678 bp, 22 predicted proteins | sample Wag4_2014_7_11_FD_187362 | JGI IMG/M metagenome (GOLD analysis project Ga0208787, IMG submission 187362) | Fresh water microbial communities from Ohio, USA - Utica-2 Time Series HT 2014_7_11 (SPAdes) (version 2) | ecosystem: Environmental > Aquatic > Freshwater > Water tank | place: USA: Ohio...
CTCTTCCTGTAATGCTTGAAATACCTGCATTCGGTTTTGCACATCAAAAACCTTTACCAGCACATCCACACCATGTTTACTTTTAATTTTTTCTGCCAACTCATTTAATCGATCACTTCTCCTACCAGTGATTACCAGATTATCACCTGAAGCTGCAAATTTCCAGGCTATAGCTTCTCCAAACCCGGAACTTGCGCCGGTTACTAAAATTTTTCTACTCATATCTATCTAATCAGTGTTGTTTGACCTTTTCGGTATAATTTATTACCCAAATAATCTTCTGCAAATGCATGCCACACAAAAGATTCATTTCCTTGGTCCCTTCCCTTGAACCTACCGTCCCAACCAGAAATAAAATCATTTGCACTATAAACCAACTGCCCATATCTATTGTAAACCCTGAAGTACACAAACTTGGAAATGCCAACGGGGATCGGTCTCAAGAAATCATTCAACCCATCACCATTAGGTGTGAACAGGGTTGGCACAAATATTTCGGGAGGAGTCTTATACACTTTCACTTTCAGTGAGTCAAAGGCAAAACACCCTTCTCTTGTTGAAACCTTAACCCGGTATGTGACATCATCATTGGGCAATGCTAAGGGATTAGCAATAAAAGCGTTAGAGAGGTTTAAAGGGGGAAACCAGGCATAATCAACAGCCCCTGTTGCATTAAGCTGAAGTGGCTGCCCAGATACTACTACGGTATCATTGCCAGCAAACGCCAAAACGGGAGGAATGACAGTTACTTTTACCGTATCAAAAACAGATTTTGGACAACCCTTAAAATCTGTTGAACTGACAATAAAATCAGTTGTTGCCAATGGTTTCACAATTGGAGAAGGCAATACAGGATTACTAACAAACCCTGCTGGTGTCCAGCTGTATGCTGTTCCCCCAGACACAAACAATTGAATGGCATCCCCATAACAAATAGCAGTATCTCTACTGGCTATAGCCTTGGGATATGGAACGGTCCGAACGAGTATCTCATCAGTAGCAAAACACTTACCTATTGTAGCCATTACCTGATATCGTATGTCTGAAAGTGGCCTCACATAAGGATTCTTCTGTTTAAAATCAGAAAGATAAGCTCCAGCCGGGGCAGTCCATTCGAAATTGACACCATCCGAATCTGGCTGCAACTGAACACTGTCTCCCAAGCAAATAGTTGTATCAGCCGCTATATTCAATGTAACGAGAGACTTTACATCCACAAAAACTGATGCGGTATTGAAGCAGCCTGGTGATTGAGTGAGGGTAATTGAATATCGGGTGGGGCGGTCAGGACTGACATTTGGTGAGGAGCTGGTAAGACTGCTTATATTGTAATCCGGACTCCAGCTGAAAGCCCCGGTACCCCTTGCATTGAGTTGTAAGGTATCAACATCACAGATTACTGTATCTGCATTTAAAAACAGCTCTGGTTTTGCTTTTACATTCAATACCTGCCTGAGCGTATCGGTACAGCCAACTGTAGTTCCAACAACAAGTGACACTGTATAAAGCCCTTCTGCAGGATAGGTATAAGTCGCGTTCGGTGTTGTTGATACATCCCCAAGATCGGCAACATTTCCAAAATTCCATTGCCAACTATTTACTGTACCATACGAAGTTGTTGATAGATCTTTAAATGAATACGGCACAGTAGCACAAGTTTGTTCTATTGACCATGCAGGCTTAAACCCTGGATACACTTTTACAGTGGCGTAGGCCGTATCAGAACATACATCATTTTTATTAGTGATTAATCTGATCGTATAATCTCCAGGACGAGTATACTTGTAACGAACAGACTGTGCAGTCTCAAATCGATCAGACTTATTCAAGGTGTCCATATCCCATTCATACGTTTTGATTTTGTCACTTGTTGAATTGTTGGATATAGAAAGCAACATTTCGTCTTTACATAAAGTATATACCGGTTCCAGTGCAGCAGCTGCTACAGAACAGTCTGCCACTTTCAGGTGTAAATCTTTTCGGTGAACATTGATAACGTTACCACCACGGATTTCAGAAACTGCAACTGTTAGCACATAAATACCTGAAAGTGGAGCTATACCTGAGATTGCTCCTGTAGTTGGATTGATACGAACCTTATTTCCCAAAGGACTGTTTCCGGCAAACCCTGGCGTATAACTTGCGGGTGAATAAGGCGGGGGCTGTGTGGATTGATTCATGCCTCCCCCCCCATCACTGATCAAAGCATCGGCAAATGAAAATTCAAGCTTGTCGTTGTTGTTATCTACTGCACCAAAATCAAAACTAAAATAGTTACCACTGCAGGCTATTACAGTATCACTTGTATTGAAAACAGGTGTATCATTTTCTGGTGCAGTTTGTCCAGCATTTGTTCCTGGTATATTCGTGGTGTATGTTGCTCCAACCCCCCTTCCAAGTGAATAAATATTAGTCAGATCCTGAATCCTACAACATGATTGCTGTGCCACAACATAACCATCTGGCTTGAATGGCAGATTGGGGACATCCACTTCATAAATAGCTACTTCATAACAGATAACAGGAGGATTTCCAATGCAAGGATCAGGAGATTTTAATACAACGTCTTCTCGTCTGAAAATAGGAACAGAAAAACTTGTTGGCGTCATGCTTGGCAACTCATACAAAACAATGTTGACAGTTTGACTGAATTGCGGTTCTGCGAAACAATCCCTGTACAACTTCAACTTGATTCGGTAATTGCCTGCATTAGGGCTGGAAGTACTTTTCCCTAGATAAACATAACTCAGTTCACCTCCGGTAATATGCCTGGCCTGGATATTTCCGGAAAATAAAACTACTGCGAAAAAAAGGAAAAAAGGTTTTTTCAAGAAACGATTTGTTGCTTGAAATTAAGCAATTAATCAGGAACGAGAGATAATCCAAGACCTGAATGACAAAGCAATGACTACGGGAAACAAGAGAGGATTAATGATTCCTGGCCATACCAGGTAAGCAGCTACAAGTAAAAGTATCAGTATTGCATTGATTTTCAACAACTTTTTATACCAACCGGTTTTTTTTGCCCTTTCATAAAAAAACAGAATATTAATTGGACTTGCCCAAATTAAATTGAGGTTGTATCTGAAACTGTCATGATCAGTACCAAACCAGGTAAACAAAAGCACAAAACCGAGCAGTCCGGATACTCCAAATATCAGGAGGTCTGTATATCCTGATATTTTCTGAGTAATTAAACTTTTCCAAGTACTACCTAAAATAGCAAGTAGTCCTAGTATGAAAAAAATCAATGCGGGCCCCAGCCAGTTTAAAGATTTTGACCGCGAAATTTGCTCAGGATAATCGAGCAACATGGATGATTCCATTTCAAGCGGCTTGCCCGATTGACGGGCTCCCTTTACACCAAAAAGAAGCGGATCTGGCAAAAACATCGACTCATTCACACTCATAACCCTATCTGCGCCTGCACCAAGTAAAATGTCTATGCCGAGTTTTGTCCAAGGCATCTCGGCCCTGTCAAGATAACCATGTAAATGATCCCTGAATGTTGATCCCCGAACCGCAAAAGGCGGCGGTAAGAAAGCTTCGTTTGTATTTGTCTTAAAGATCAGATCACGCAATCGGGTGGTACAGTTATCAAAAAGAAAATCGTATTTGTAATAGCGATTTTCCTCGCTCAGGTTTTCAAATAGCGACTGCTGAATTGCTATTTTATCTGCATCCGAAATTGCTAAAACCTGCTCTGTAACAGGTCTTTTAAAGTAAGCATATTCATAAATAAAATCTGCATAATTGGCTTGACTTAGAAAATATCGGAGTTTTCCCCTAACGAACTTTGTATAAAAATCAGGGTCAGTGAAATCAAATGTTCCAAAGTTGTAAACAATATCTGTGCCAGCTGTACTGTCTACAATACGCATGGCACTATGACCAAACACAGCATATAAGTCTTCACCTGGACTGCACGTAAGCAGGCTGATGCGCAGTTTACTCCCGCTGTCTTCTGCAAAAGTTTTTACTTGAGCTGTTAAAAAAAGTAACAAAAAAAGCAGCCATTTTTTCATATTCCTGAAACTTAACGACTGTAATTTGGTGCCTCTTTAGTAATGGCTACATCATGCGCATGACTTTCACGAATACCGGCATGGGTGATTTTAATAAACTTGGATTGCTGTAAGGCATTAATATCTTTTGCACCGCAATAACCCATCCCTGCGCGCAATCCACCTACATATTGTGTAATCACCTCACTTAAATTTCCCTTAAATGGCACACGTCCTTCAATACCCTCCGGCACCAGTTTTTTAATCCCTTCTTCAACATCTTGAAAGTACCTGTCACTACTTCCCTGCTGCATCGCACCTATTGAACCCATTCCCCTGTATTGCTTGAATTTTCTGCCTTCGTAAATGATGGTTTCACCCGGACTTTCCTCTACTCCTGCAAAAACACTTCCCATCATCACCGTTGACGCCCCTGCTGCTATGGCTTTTACAAAATCACCTGTGTACCTGATACCGCCATCAGCAATAACAGGAATATTGATTTTTTTAAGCGCTGATGCTGCTTCCAAAATAGCTGTAATCTGCGGAACACCAGCACCAGCAACGATACGTGTGGTACATATTGACCCGGGACCAATTCCTACTTTAACACAATCTGCCCCTGCCTCAGCCAATGCCAAAGCACCATCTGCTGTTGCAACGTTACCGGCAATGATATTGAGGTGCTTGAAATTCTTCTTCAGCAATTTAAGTGCATCAATAACGCCCTTTGTATGCCCATGTGCACTGTCTAAACACACCACATCAACACCATTGTGTTGAAGCGCAGCAGCCCTATCAATTAAATCTCGGGTAATTCCCAGGGCTGCTCCCACCCTTAGTCTTCCAAACTCATCCTTCACAGCATGCGGATAGCTGTGTACCTGCAAGATATCCCTGTAGGTTATTAATCCAATCAATTCCCCATTTGTTTTCACAACAGGCAATTTTTCAATCTTATAATTCTGAAGGATTTTTTCTGCTTTTTTTAGATCCGTTCCCTCAGGTGCAGTAACCAGGTTATCTTTTGTCATTACCTCACTGACTTTTCTTGTCTTATCTGTTTCAAAACGCAAGTCACGGTTTGTGAGAATACCAACAAGCTTTCTGCCATGATTGATAATCGGAATACCTCCGATCCGATTCTCTTTCATCAAACGCAAAGCGTCTGCAATGACTGCATCTTCATGCAATGTGACAGGATCAATGATCATGCCGCTCTCACTGCGTTTAACCCTGCGCACCTGTTCTGCCTGCTGTTCTACAGACATATTCTTATGTAAAATGCCTATTCCACCCTCTCTAGCAAGCGCAATGGCCAATGTAGCTTCAGTAACCGTGTCCATTGCCGCGGAAAGCAAGGGTATGTTTAATGTAATCTGTTTCGTAAGCTGTGTTGAGATATTTACTTCACGTGGAAGAACATCAGAATATGCCGGTACCAGCAATACGTCATCGAAGGTTAATCCTTCTCCAAAAAACTTTGTGGAATTTCCTGTACTTGTTGCCATATGCGAAGATAGAAAAAAAATAAATATGCATGCACTACCTGCACAATGCATACAATTTTCCTGGAAGGAGTGTGACAATTCCCTGCATCTCAAGGCTTAGTAAGAGGGCGGAGACTTTACTGGATTTCTGTGCTGCCATTTGCGCAAGTAAATCAATGGATACGGGTTGATTGTGTTCTATGATCTCAACCAGCTGTTGTTCTTCAGTTGTAAGGGTTAAAAATAAAGCCATTTGTTTTGGAGGTGTTTGCTGCTGGTGAGTTGACCAGTTCAAAAAATCAATCACATGCTCTCCGCTTGTAACAAGATTGGCTTTATGTCCGGCAATGAGTGCATTACAACCCATGCTCTGTTCATCGATTGACCTTCCCGGATAAGCAAGCACATCCTTGTTGTAACCATTGGCCAATTCTGCTGTAATGAGACTGCCACCTTTTTCACCACTCTCAATCACAATAACGGCATCAGCCATTCCTGCAACAATCCTGTTGCGTCTGGGGAAATTCTGCCTGTCTGGTTTGGTTCCCCGCATGAATTCGGTAAGCATCCCACCATTCAATAACATCTCATCTGCAAGCTGCCTGTTGGCAAAAGGATATAACTTATCCAAACCATGTCCTAATACCCCAATTGTTGGTAATCCATGTTTCAATGCCTCCCTATGTACAATTGTATCTACACCGTAAGCCAGTCCGCTTACAACCAGCACCTTGAACCTCGCGAGTGCTTCCAATAATTCCAACACCCTGTCTTTACCATACTGAGTAGGAGATCTTGTACCAACAATACTTACTACCTTGGCCATATCAGGGGATGCATTCCCGCTGAAATAAAGTATTGCAGGTGCGTCCGGACAATGATTAAGTCTGGAGGGATAGCCGTTTTTCCCGCGTATCAGCACCCGGGTATTGGTTTGTCGGCAGCGGGAAAGCTCTTTCTCAATACCCGAAAAATTTTTAAACGTTTTGATAGCCCCCGCCCTGATCGAACCAATGCCGGGCAAACATTCAAGTGCCCTTCTTGGAGCGTTGAATACATTGCAGGCAGTTCCAAAATTTTTCAAAAGCACGGCGATATGTATATCACCTAGATGCGGTACACAGGTTAGTGCAATGTGATAAAGCATTTCCTCATCTGTAAATTCTTCTTGCATACTGCAAATTGCGGCTGACACAGGTTACATCCACCGTTAATGCTACAACAAAATGGAAGAAAAAAACATCAATCAGCTGGTTATTTACAACCCATCAAGAATTTTCAACGCTGTGCGCCTATTCAATTGCCGACCTTCAGCAGAATCATTTCCGGCAACAGGAGATGATGAACCGTATCCCTTGTATGTCAGTCCTGCTGCAGGTATGCCCTTCGATTCCAAGTAAAGGACAACAGCCTTGGCACGGAGGGTAGACAACTCCAGGTTGGCTGATTCGAGTCCGGTATTGTCTGTATGTCCGCTTATCTCAATTTTCAGCCCTGGATTTTCCTTCAAAAGGGAAACTAATTTATTCAGTTCCACAACAGATTCTGGCAACAGATCATACTTACCTGTTTCAAAAAGAACATGATGCAGAACCATTTGCATACCTTGCTGAATTGGACTTAAGGCAATATCCTGCTTGATTCCTATGGTGCCATTCACTTTTTGAAGATAAACACGCTGAGCATGGAAAAGATACCCTTTTTTATTGACCATGAATGCATACTCCCTTTCACACGGTAAAGTACACAAATACGCACCATCAGCATCAGTCTGCACCTGTGCTATGACCCACCCTGTCTCAATACTTACCAGCTCCACAACAGCTTGTAACCCTTTTCCAGTAAGGCTATCATAAACTTTGCCACTTACCCATGATGTTGGATTGGGTCTGATCAAAGGAGGTAACACAAAATGATAGATATCAAGCCCACCCCTACTATCTGCTCTGTTGCTGGCCAGCCATGCAGTTGTACCATCTGCCGTAACAAAAAAACTCCCTTCGTTATCAATAGTATTGATCGGATACCCAAGGTTTTGTACTTGTTCAAAGCCATTAATACCGCGTTTCGCTTTGAATAGGTCAGCTCCACCATAACCCTGCAGACCATTGGAGGAGAAGTAAAGTGTTTCATTATCGGCATGTAAAAACGGACTGCTTTCATCACCAGGTGTATTTATTGCAGGTCCGAGATTCTCAGGAAAAGACCATTTCCCATTAGCCAGTCTGTTACTTACATAAATGTCTATCCCACCATACCCACCAGGACGATCTGAGGCGAAATACAACGCCGACTTATCCGGCGACAGACATGGCGATGATTCCCAGAATTCTGAATTGATTCGTTCACCAAGATTTTGTCTGGCACTCCAGCCACTTGCGGAAAACTCCGAAATATAAATATCAAACCTTCCGTAACTATCTGGATATTGTCCTGCAAAAACAAGCGACTTCCCATCCTGTGAAATTTGCTGCGCTCCTTCTTTCATTGGGGTATTGATTTCTCCTTCAATGGGTGCTGCTGGCTGCCAGACTCCATGAACCTTATCACTGAAATAGAAATCCTCGTTAAAATCACTCACCCTTTTTGTCCATACCAATCGCGCACCATCAACAGTTATTGAAGGAAAATATTCAGGTTGGGCACTATTAATGGAAGCCCCTGCATTGATCACCTCAAGAGGTTCATGTAATCCGATTTTATCTTGTTGAGACAATGCAAAGAGGATATTTCTTTTTCTGTATTCAGCAGACTTTATAGAAGACTCATTGAGCCCGGGTATCCCTAAAAAAGCATCAACAGCTTCCAAGGCCTTAGAAAACGCTCCAGCGCCAGCAAGGTTGATACTGTATGGCAGGAGGTATTCCCTGCAAAAATTTTGGTCAGCATCCAATGCGGTTTTATATTCCTGAGCAGCCAGGCTGTAGTTTTTCATTTCACTCAGCAACCCAGCCTTAGACAATCTGGCTTCAAGAAAAGCCGCGTCATTTGATAAAGCAATATCGATGAGATTCATTGCATCTGCATACCTCAAATCCTCTGCGTAAGCAAGAGCTTTATCATAAATTACCCTGTTCTTTTTAGAAATCCGTTCCGGATTATATTGCTGAGCTGTACTATTGGCAACAAGAAAAAAACAGAAATACAATAAAAAAGACCTCATCCCATGAAATTAATTCATTTGGCTTTAGGGCACAGGGATAAACTGTTAAATTAAAAGGCTCAGGGGATGCTGAGGTATTTATGCGTTTGCAAAGATATAATCCACTTAGGGTTTTTTAAGATATAATCAATGATTAGCGGTGTCATTATTGCTGCCTTACTCCATTCTGGCTGAAGGTAGAGTAGGCAGTCTGGCGAAACCTCAGCTGCATATTTCTCCGCCCAGTTAAAGTCGCTGGGGTGGTAGATAACAACTTTCAATTCATTGGCAGCAGTGATAACTTCATCCTGCGGTACTTTAAACTTTTTGGGAGACAGACAAATCCAATCCCAACTGCCGCTCAACGGATGTGTTCCTGATGTTTCAATATGCGTTTTTATGCCGTTTGCCTGCAGCTGTTCTGTCAAGTGGTCCAGGTTATGCATCAGCGGTTCACCTCCAGTCACAACTACGATATTGCTTCCTGAGTTCACCACTGATTCAACCATTTCCGCAACACCTGTGAGCGGATGAGCAGCCATATCCCAGCTTTCCTTGACATCGCACCACACACAACCCACATCACAACCGCCAAGTCTGAGAAAATAGGCTGACTGCCCTGTAAAACGGCCCTCCCCCTGCAAAGTATGAAAATGCTCCATCAACGGGAGCAAGTCTGATTTGTCTTTCACCATGTATTAATCTTTCGCCACGCAGGCCTTATAGGTATTCATCATCAGTGCAGCTATTGTCATGGGACCAACACCGCCGGGAACTGGCGTAATGTATGAACATTTAGGTGCCACGGCTTCAAAATCAACATCTCCTTTTATGGCAAAACCAGATTTTTTTGAAGCGTCCGGAACCCGCGTAATACCCACATCCACAACAACAGCACCATCCTTAACCATATCGGCTTTCAGAAACTCAGACCTGCCCAATGCAGCAATGATGATATCCCCCTGCAAACAAAGCTCTTTCAGGTTTTGCGTATGCGAATGGCATACAGTTACCGTGCAGTTGCCAGGATATTCAGGTTTACTTAGCATGATGCTGATTGGTCTACCCACAATATTGCTTCTACCAATCACAACAGCATGTTTGCCCTTGGTTTCAACATTGTAATGCTCCAGTAACAAAAGAATACCATATGGTGTTGCGGGATAAAAAGCAGGAAGTCCCTGAACCATTCTACCCACACTCTCAGGATGGAAACCATCAACATCTTTGGAAGCAAAAATTCTTTCAATTACTTTCTCTTCTGCGATATGTGCCGGCAGGGGTAACTGAACAAGTATGCCGTCAACATCAAAATCGGCATTCAATTCATCCAGTTTGTAAAGCAATTCAGCTTCGGAAATCGATTCTTCCAGCCTTAAAAGGGTAGATTTAAATCCGATTTCTTGGCAAGATCTTACTTTAGAACCAACATAGGTTTCACTGGCACCATTGTTCCCGATAAGCACAGCAGCCAGATGGGGTACCTTCTTTCCAGCCTCCACCCTTTCTGCTGTTTGAACTTTCAACCTGTCTTTCACCGCCTGAGAAACTATTTTACCATCTAATAACTGCATAAAACAAAGGTACAAAGGGGAAAAATGACACCCAAATATGTTGTTTTTCACTTCTTCGGGCTTGGGAGGAAGTGCAATTTTGTTTCATGAACAGACAATTGATGTTATTGTTATTTCTCCCAGTTACTGGTTTAAGCCAGCGAATGGATCCTCCCGGAAGTATAATACCCCTGGAGCTCACAAGCTACTTTCCTGAAAGTATGCAATGCTTTCCTTCAGGATTAAGACCTGCTGCCTTATCTCGGTTAAGCAAAAAAACCATATCCCTGCAGGCAGGAAACCTATACAGCATGAGTAATGCAGGTACTATGCAACTTGCATTGCAAGGCGGAAACAACCGAAGAGGCAGTGCCCTAAAAGCGGGTTTTGAAACCTCCCCTGTGCACAGCAACTTTTATGCTTCCTTGGGCTATGGATTGAAACTGACGAATTCACTAGCTATTGGGAGCTCCTGGGCATTGGAATCATGGAAAACAGCGGGTGTTTCGTTTAGCCTGCGGGGTGAAATTCAACTGGGTTTCCTGTTTCAGTTGAATGAAAGCATGAGATGGGGCGGCCATTACCGGCAAACTTTAAATCAAAAATCAATCATAACCGGCTTTGCATACCAGGTCAATGAGAGGCTTCATTTATCAGCAGAACTTGACAAAGAAAGTAAAAATCATACTGGCATTCAGCTTATGATCAGCAATCAATTTCACAACAACTGGCTTTTTCTTGGAGGCATAAATGGGTTATCAGGCGCCCCATTCTGTTTTCTGGGTAAAACCGGAATAAATCAAAGCTGGGGCGCAGGGCTATCCTTTCATCCCCAACTTGGATCTTCACTTATGTTATCACTTACAAGATTATTACGTTGAACATGTCGCCAGTATTCAAAATCATGGCAATAGTCTGGATGGCTATGCCACAAATAGCAGCAGCACAGGACGAAATTTCAGAAGATCTGCATGAAAACGCCCTGGAACAAGTTGCGTTAACAGACGACAACCGCTTGCTTCCAGACATTACAGACAATTTTATATTTGGTAAACATGTCCGGCTTGCTGTGAATAAAGTCAACCACGACCAACTTGTGTCCTGGGGCGTGTTGTCTCTCCTCCAGATACATTCTTTTCTGTGGTACCGGGAAACAATTGGAACATTTATCAGCCTGATGGAGCTACAGGCAATTCCGCACTGGGATCCTGATATCATTAAAAAAGTACTCCCATATTTTAAATCCAGCATTGAAGAAAACCGTCTCCCTGGTCTGAGGCAGAGGCTAAAAGAAGGTAATCATACTATTCTTTACCGAACAGGTGGCAAAACGGGAGACAGCACTGAGAAAAAATCCAGCAATCAGCCACATTTATTCACCTACAGATTCAGGTTCAGGACTTTGATGCAATGGGGGATAACACTGGAGTCTGATGCAGGTGAGGCTCGGATTCCAGACCATTTAAGCGCTTATCTGAAACTAACAGACTTAGGGGTGATCCGACAGCTAATTGTGGGTGATTTTACGGTCAACCTCGGCCAGGGGCTAATACACTGGCAGGGATTTGCAGTTGGTGGCACAGGCATGCTAAACAGCTTTAGGCAGGGAGAAGTTTTTAAGCCACACACAGGCAGAGACGAAAACATCTTTCACAGAGGAGTGGCACTAAGCCTTGCGAAAAACAAATGGGAAGCTGCAGTCTATGTAAGCCAACACCCGATTGATGCCAACATTAACCGTGATACAGCAACAGGTACTGCGAAGATTTCATCATTCCTGCTTTCTGGCCTGCATCGCACAATCTCGGAACTTGAAAACAAAAGAGCCGTCATGCTAACTGGATTGGGAGGTAAAATCGGATTAAATACTGGCAATCTAAAGCTTAGATTCAATGCCGTTCATTTTCAATTTGACCACAGCATTGAGAAAAGGGATTTACCCTACAATCGCTTTGAACAAAAAGGGAAAAGTTATGTAAACATGGGTTTTGACGGTGTTTGGATTACCAAAAGGGGATTGCTGTTTGCAGAATGGGGTATAGACAAACAACTGAAATCTGCATTTACAGCAGGCTGGATTAGAAGCCTGGATAACCGGCTTGAAATTTCAATGCTATATAGAAATATGTCGGCAGCATATCAGGCCTGGCAGTCTGGTTGCTTCAGTCAGTCTGGCCAGGCAGGTAATGAAAAAGGATTTTATTTAAACATGAACTTTTCACCAAATCCCGCCCAGCGCTTTGAAGCCAATTTTGATATTTTTAACCACCCCTGGGTGAAAGCAATGGCTGACGCACCATCACATGGCAAAATATCATCTGTGCAATATATCTGGAAACCAAGCAAAAAAGTGGAATGGCTCATCAGATGGCAACAAAGTGTACGCTGGACGAATACAGCAGGAAACAATCAGGTTAATGGAATATTGGTCAAAAATAAATTAACCCGCATCAGGATTCACCTTTCCTTTATTCCCCTGGAATCAATTACAATGCGTATCAGACATGAATTATCATTTTTGATGCCGGACATACAAAAAGCGGAAAAGGGTAGCCTCAGTTATGCAGAATTGATTTACAAACCTGCAATGAAACCATTTTCGTTGAGCTTAAGGTATTCTCTTTTTGATACGGATGGATACAATTCAAGAATTTATGCCTACGAACGTGATGTTCCTGCATACCACACTATACCAGCCCATTACAATGCAGGTAACAGAATATATACAGTTGGAAACTGGAAGTGGAAAAAAACAACCATGATTTCTGCTAAATGGATTACAGATATCAGGGACGCTGCATTAAAACACGAATGGCGGATTCAATTAAGCTGGCAAGTCAACAGGGAAAATTAAAGAAATGAAATACTATCTTTGTCACAAAGCGAAACATGAGCGAACAACAACAAAATCAACTCAACCTGGAGATATCTGAAGAAGTGGCAGAAGGTCAGTATGCTAACCTTGCAATCATCACCCACAGTCACGCAGAATTTGTAGTAGACTTTGTCAATGTAATGCCAGGAACACCCAAAAGCAAGGTTAAATCGAGGATTGTACTAACTCCTCAACATGCAAAAAGGCTCTTGAATGCATTGGCAGATAACATTCAAAGGTTTGAGGATGCTAATGGAGTAATCAGAGATTTCGAAGAAGTTCAGATCCCGTTTCAATTTGGCGGTCCAGCTGCACAGGCCTAGCTGGAGCACTATTTTTTTATCAGTTAAATGATTCAACTGGAACAGACTTATTGATTTTACCAATCAGTCCCTGTAACACTTTACCCGGACCAACCTCAGTAAAGCTGCTGGCACCATCAGCTATCATGGCTTCGATAGTTTGTGTCCACCTTACAGGACCAGTGAGTTGCTCGATCAGGTTTTCTTTGATCTTTTCAGGATCCGTCACTGGCCTTGCAGTAACATTTTGGTAAACAGGGCAGGATGGTTTGTGAAATTTAATTGCCATGATGGCATCCGCAAGCTCTTGACGGGCAGGCTCCATCAAGGGAGAATGAAATGCCCCGCCAACAGGTAACTTTATTGCCCTTTTTGCCCCTGCAGCCTTCATGCGCTCACAAGCTATATCAATGCCTGCGTTGGACCCGCTGATAACAAGTTGGCCGGGACAATTATAATTAGCAGGAACCACAATTTCTCCGGTTTCATTGGTAATTTCAGTACAAATTTTTTCTGCTACATCATCTGCAAGTGCCAAAACAGCTGCCATAGCAGAAGGATTTGCTTCACAGGCTTTCTGCATGGCGTTGGCCCTGATACTGACCAGTTTTAACGCATCAGCAAAGGGCAAAGAGCCGTTTATTACAAGGGCTGAAAACTCACCCAGCGAATGACCTGCAACCATGTGGGGAGTTGCCCCTTCAATCATTTTATAGGCTATAACTGAATGAACAAAAATAGCAGGTTGTGTAACCTTTGTTTGTTTCAAATCTTCTTCAGATCCATTGAACATAATATCTGAAATCCTGAAACCCAGGATCTCATTGGCCTGCTCAAAAAACCTGCTTGCAAAAGCATTGCCATCATAATGAAGCTTACCCATTCCTGGAAACTGGGACCCTTGTCCCGGAAAAACATACGCCTGTATCATATACCCTCTTGAACAACAAAACTAATGAAATCGGGCGATTTTCTCAAAGTAAATTCACCCAAAAACATACCCCGAAATGATTAATTTAATGCAGCTTTGAACCAATGAGGCGTATGAACTCACTCCTTGACTCATTGCGCTCAAACTCACCCCAGAATGCAGATGTTGTTGTAACTGAATTTTGTTTCTGAACGCCACGCATCATCATACATAAGTGTGAAGCTTCGATGACAACTGCTACACCCAATGGATCAAGGGTTTCTTTTATGGCATTGAGAATCTGGGTTGTAAGCCTTTCCTGAACCTGTAACCGGCGACTGTAGGTATCTACAACCCTGGCTATTTTACTCAACCCAGTAATATAGCCATTGGGAATATACGCCACATGGGCCTTACCGAAAAAGGGCAACATGTGATGCTCACAAAGACTGTACAATTCGATATCTTTTACAATAATCATTTCACTGACATCCTCGTGAAACTTAGCAGATGCCAAAATTGCCTTGGGGTCTATTTGATACCCCTGTGTAAGGTATTGCATGGATTTCGCAACCCTTTCTGGTGTTTTCAATAAACCCTCACGCTCCGGATCTTCTCCCAACAGCGCAATAGATTCCCTGTAATTCTCAATTAACCCTGAAGTTATTTTATCTTCAAACTGCTCAACCTTGATATATGCCATGTGTGTAAATTGGAAAAATTAGTTTGCAGGATATTCTACAAAATTTCTAGGTGTTTCATACAAACGTATTTGCAGATCAAAATGTTCGGCGATTTCCGGCCTTAAGATCTTGTATATGACGATTGCTATATTTTCTGCTGTTGGATTAATTACCTTAAACTCAGGAACATCCTCATTCAAATTCCGATGGTCAAAACGGTCTAGTATTTTTTCTGAAATGATATCAGAGAGCACCTTCATATCCACTACATATCCTGTTGACGGATCAACTTCACCTGTTACTTTAACGATGAGTTCGTAATTATGGCCATGGTAATGGGGAAGGTTACATTTCCCAAACACCCGCGTGTTGGTAGCTTGATCCCAATCTGGATTGTGCAACCGGTGTGCTGCATTAAAATGTTCTGCTCTGTAAACTGAAACTCGCTCATTCTTCATATTCTGCACCCTTTAGAAGAATAAAACACAAAAGCAATAAAATTGTTTAGGATTTCAGCTTTTATTCTCCAAAATATTCTACAAATATACGTGGAGTTTCCACAAGTTTGATACAGTGCAGGGCAACGCCTGCTGGCATGTGCGGGAGTAATTCATGCCAGATACCCCATACAAGATTTTCAATGGAACATATTTTACCGGCCATAAAGGGCACATCCAGATTTAGGTTCCGGTGATCAAGCACATCCACAACATGAGTCTTGATAATACTGCTGAGCAACTTGGCATCTACTATAAAGCCTGTTTCCGGATTGGGTTCTCCCTTGACAGTGACCAATAATTCAAAATTGTGACCATGCCAGTTTTCATTGGCACATTTTCCAAATACCTCATCATTCCGCTCTTTTGTCCAAGTTGGATTAAACAGCTTATGAGCAGCGTTGAAATGTTCTTTTCGAGTGAGGTAAAAAACAGGCATAATATAAAGGGATGCAAAGTTAAGCAGCTTAAGGGAAATTGCAGAACTTTGAGGCATGAAGATTCTCATTACTGCTGCAACTGATCGGGAAATGAACTTTTTTCGCCGTGAATTAGGGGCAGCTGAAGCTAAAAAGTTAAGCCTGGCCGTTACTGGTGTTGGCATCCTTTCCACCATGTATAACCTGATGAAGGCTACACATGAAAATAATCCGGAACTTATTATTCAGTTAGGTATTGCAGGAACTTTTAGCAATGAGATCCAAATCGGAAAAGCATTTGTTGTAAAAACAGAGTGTTCCGCAGAAATGGGAGTATGGGAAAATGAAATATATACTGACATATTTGACATGGGACTTGCCGCTTCAAGCGAACCACCTTATGATCAGAAAAAACTAATTAATCCACATGACCATTTAATCAACAGCGCTGGAGTGATGGCAGTAAATGGAACAACAGTCAACCGGATTACTACAAATCCTGAAGATATCTCACTTTACAAAAATCTATATAAACTTGATATAGAGTCCATGGAAGGTGCTGCTTTACACTATATTGGCTTATCCGAAGGAATACCGTTTATCCAAATCCGTGGTATCTCCAATCTGGCAGGAGAAAGAAACAAGGACTTCTGGAGGATAGCTGAAGCCATGGGGGCTGCCGTTCATGTGTGTAAAAATCTTCTACACCAATTCAATGAAAAACAATGAACCTAACAATAGGATTATCACCCTGCCCAAATGACACATTTATTTTTGATGCGCTCCTGCAAGAAAAAATTGATACTGAAGGTCTGAAATTTACCCCCCGGCTGGAAGATGTTGAAACGCTCAATATGCTCGCCAGGAGCGGCGAATTGGACATTACCAAAGTAAGTTATGGTGCTGTTCCAAGACTTATCTACCACTACCGTATCCTGGATGCGGGGGGTGCACTTGGGCAGGGAGTTGGACCACTGCTGGTGGCAAAAAACATGAATAATGTAGCAGACCTGAATCAAACCATTCATACAGTTGCCCTTCCGGGAATCAACACAACGGCCCACCTGTTGTTTTCAATGGCATTTCCTGAAATCCGAAACAAAGTTTTCATCCCATTTTATGAAATTGAAGATGCCATTATATCCGGTAAGGTAGATGCTGGCGTCATCATCCATGAAAACCGGTTTACCTATAAAGAAAAAGGGTTGAATCAACTCGCAGAACTGGGTGATTTGTGGGAATTGAAAACAGGTTTACCCATACCACTCGGCGGTATTCTGGCCCGAAGGAGTTATGCTGTTCCCCTATTGCATAAGATCAACAGGGTGATTCGTAAAAGCCTGGAATATGCTTGGGAAAACGCCCATGAACTTTCGCCATTTGTGAAGGAAAATGCTCAGGAAATGTCTGAGGAAGTCATGAGAAAACACATTGCATTGTATGTAAATAACTACTCACTTGCACTTGGATCTGCAGGCAGGGCAGCAGTTTGGAAATTACTCGAAACGGCTGCTACCATTCAACCAACACCAGGTTTTGAGAGTTTTGAGGTTTTCGTGGACTGAAAAGCCAGTTCAGAACAAACCGTAGAGTTCCGCATCAATTTTGGCGATGATTTCACCAAGGTGTTCTTCATTTTCAACAAACTTGGTCTTATCCACATTGATCACAAGCAATGGTCCTTCATTGTATCCTTCAACCCATTTCGTATAATAATCATTTAATCGCTTCAGGTAGTCAAGTCGGATATTCTCTTCATAATCCCTGCCTCGCTTTTGAATTTGTCCAACCAAAGTAGGAACAGAAGCCTGTAAATATATCATCAGATCGGGCGGTTTTACCATCTGCCTGAGATTCTGAAAGAAATCAAAGTAATTGTCAAAGTCACGCTTGCTCATCAATCCCATTTCGTGGAGATTGGGAGCGAAGATATAAGCATCTTCATAGATTGTCCGGTCTTGGATAACGGTTTCAGTTCCTTTGCTTATTTCAATGAGCTGATTCAACCTACTGTTCAGGAAGTAAATCTGCAAGTTAAAACTCCAGCGTGGCATGTCTTCATAAAAATCATAGAGATACGGGTTCTGGTCCACATCCTCAAACTGTGGTATCCAGCGATAATGCTTACTCAGCATTTCTGTTAAGGTTGTCTTGCCAGCACCGATATTCCCGGCAATGGCTACATGTTTTGGTTTTCTTGCTTTGGACATACTATTTTATTCAGATATGGTTAACCGGGGCAAACAAAGTACAGATTCATTTTGAATATACCAAACCCATTGCCTCTCTAACCATATCCATGGTGGTTACAGCACTCTTTCTGGCCTTTTCAGCACCCATAGACATCACTTCATTCAGGTACTTTTTATCATTCCGGATGTTTTCGGCTTTTTCGCGGATCGGACTGATAAAAGTAACCATATCTTCTGCCAGCTGCTTTTTCAGGTCACCATACCTAATTGTACACTGCTGATAAGCCTCTTCAAAAAACAGGATGGCATCAGCATTACTCACCAGCCGCATCAGCTGAAAAATATTTTCAATGTAATCAGGCTTGGGGGTACCGGGTGCGGCAGGTCCCGCATCAGTCTTGGCTTTCATGACTTTTTTCCTAATCAGCTCATCAGAATCCGCCAGGTAAAGGGTGGCAAGCTGATTTTCACTCTTACTCATCTTACCGGTGCCATCAAGACTGGGTACTTTAACAAGGTCTTCGCCAAAATTATAGGCCGTCGGTTCAGGAAAAATTTCTCCGTATCTGTGGTTAAACCGTTTGACAAAATTCCTCGACATCTCGAGGTGCTGTTCCTGATCCTTTCCAACAGGCACCCAAGTTGCACGGTGGAGAATAATATCTGCAGCTTGTAAAACGGGGTATGTAAGTAACCCCGCATTGATGTTATCCGGCTGTAGTCTAGCCTTATCCTTGAAAGTGGTTGTCTTTTCCAGCTCACCAAGGTAGGCAAGCATATTGAGGTAAAGATAAAGCTCCGATGTTTCCCTGATATGGCTCTGGCAATACAGGGCTGCCTTTTCAGGATCAATACCGCAGGCGATATTCTCCGCAATTACCCGGTGCACATTCTCTTTCAATTCTTTTGTATCCGGATGAGTTGTAAGTGCATGCAAGTCTGCAACCATGAAATAGCAGGTATAAGACTCCTGCAACTTTACATAATTGCGCATGGCACCAAAATAATTGCCTAAATGCAGGTAACCTGTAGGACGAATCCCACTCATGACAATTGCTTTTTCACTGTTCATGCCGCAAATATAATGAATGTATATTCCTTCAGCCACACCATGTCAGCTCATTTCCGCTCATCAAGTATTCATCTAATATGCCCGGATTATGATTAAATTTGCATTTAACAGATAAGTATGGAACTGAACAGGGAAATGACACTCAAATTGGCTGCATTGGCCAGGCTGGAATTTACCGATCAGGAATTAGCCGGAATACAGGCTGATTTACAGCAAATGATTGGCTTTGTAGAAAAATTAAATGAGCTCAATACTTCAGGTGTAGAACCTTTAACCCATATCAGCGGCGAAGAAAACAGGCTTCGAAATGATGAAATAAAAGGTTCGATATCAGCTGATCTGGCACTTTCAAATGCACCTGCTCCCGCTGGTCATTTTTTTACTGTACCCAAAGTCATCAAAAAATAAACGCATGCAAGACTCCGTCATCCACCTTGAAGAGATCAGGAAAAGTTATTTCATGGGCAAACAGGAGCTTCAGGTTTTAAAGGGAATCACACTGGATATCCTCCGGAATGAGTATGTAGCTCTGATGGGGCCGTCCGGCTCTGGTAAGAGTACCCTCATGAATATTCTCGGCTGCCTAGACTCACCAAGTATGGGGAAATATATCCTCAATGGGCATGATGTGAGTACCATGCCAGATAATGACCTGGCCGATATACGAAACAAGGAAATAGGATTTGTATTCCAGCAATTCAACCTGCTGCCTAGGCTCACTGCACTCGAAAATGTTGCGCTTCCGCTTGTTTATGCTGGCGTAAGTAAAAAAATGCGGCTTGAAATGGCACATGAAGTGTTACGCAAGGTGGACCTGCTAGACAGAAGCCATCACAAACCCAATGAACTTTCTGGCGGACAGTGTCAGCGAGTTGCAATAGCCAGAGCGCTGGTAAATAATCCGTCTATCATCCTTGCCGATGAACCAACAGGAAACCTAGACACGAAAACTTCATATGAAATCATGAATATATTCTCCAAAATTCATGATGATGGCAATACGGTAGTGCTCGTAACCCATGAAGAAGATATTTCCAACTACGCAAAAAGAGTGATCCGGCTGAGGGATGGGCTGATAGAAAGCGATAAGGTAAAAAATGCTGCCAGCGTTGTTTAAAATTTATTTGAGTTTCTGCTGAACAATTGGCGGACTTCCACATTATCCTGAAAAGCAAATGTGGTTATGGCAATGAAAATTTACACCAAGACAGGAGACAAAGGAACGACCTCATTAATTGGCGGTACCAAAGTACTCAAATCACATGAGCGTATTGAGGCTTATGGAACATTGGATGAGCTTAACGCACACATCGGAATGTGCAGAGATCTGTTAACCGATGAACATACAAGAAATATACTCGGAGAAATACAAGACAGACTTTTCACCATAGGTTCGGCACTTGCATGCGACCCCAACAAAGAAACCAGCCTCAAAATACCTGATCTTAAAGAAGCCGATATTGTATTATTGGAAAATGAAATGGATAAGATGGATGAGTTACTCGAACCATTGAAGTACTTCATCCTCCCAGGCGGACACCCTATTGTTTCACAAATTCACATTACCAGGTGTGTTTGCAGAAGAACAGAGCGGTTGATTGTTGCCTTGCTTCAGACAGGTGACAATTCGGAAAACCTGATGGTCAAATACATCAACAGACTCAGCGACTACCTCTTTACATTGGGCAGAACTGCAGCCAAATGGCTCAATGTATCTGAAATCCCCTGGAAACCCCGACTTTCCTAATGCGGTCAGGATATCCAGCTGCCATCTTTAAGCTGTAATACCCTGTTACTCATGGCTGAAAGCTCTTCGTTATGCGTTACAATCACGAATGTCTGACCCAATTCGTCTCTGAGTGAACAAAATAAATTGTGCAAGGCATTGGCATTTGCAGAGTCAAGGTTACCTGTTGGCTCATCTGCAAAAACAATGGCAGGTTTGTTTATAAGTGACCGGGCAACAGCAACCCGCTGTTGTTCGCCACCAGATAAAGTACCGGGTTTATCCTCAGCCTTGGCTCCAATCCCAAGCATATCCATCAACAAATTAGCCCTTTTCTCCAATTCCCGGTTTGATGAACCTGCTATCCAACCTGGCATGCAAATATTTTCCAGTGCTGTAAATTCCGGCAAAAGGTGATGAAACTGAAAAACAAATCCAGTATGTCTGTTTCTAAACCTGGCTAATGCCTTTCCTTTCAGCTGATCAATACGGTGACCATCAAAAAAGACCGCTCCACCATCTGGCTTGTCAAGCGTTCCTAAAATATGTAACAAGGTTGATTTACCAGCTCCCGAAGAACCTACAATGCTAACAATCTCCCCCTGGCCAATGGATAGATCGATATTTTTCAATACCTGTAATGGACCATAATGCTTGATTATCCCTTTTCCCTCCAACATTTTTCAAATTTAGCAAAGAACAATACGCTGTCAGAGATTATTTTTCATAAAATCTGTGTATATCTGTGAATTGGTATTACGGAATTAACCATTACTTTTGCCGAAATATAAAACAGAGCACTATGTTCTGGAC
>Ga0208787_1000376_pt1 | contig 21676 bp, 10 predicted proteins | sample Wag4_2014_7_11_FD_187362 | JGI IMG/M metagenome (GOLD analysis project Ga0208787, IMG submission 187362) | Fresh water microbial communities from Ohio, USA - Utica-2 Time Series HT 2014_7_11 (SPAdes) (version 2) | ecosystem: Environmental > Aquatic > Freshwater > Water tank | place: USA: Ohio...
TAATGGTACAGGTGAGGATTTTGTTATTGATGATATCAGTGTTAAAAAAGTTTTAAATTGTGATACTGACGGCGACGGAATCCCGAACCAATTAGATTTAGATTCTGATGGCGACGGTTGTCCAGATGCAAAAGAAGCTGGCGTGAATGGTACACTAAGTTCAGGTTCTGTAAAAAATGGATCAGGCGGTGCAGTAACATCTACTACAACTGTTGCGAATGCCATTGCTGCTGGCCCTTATGGAAATAATGGATTAGCCAATGGGGTAGAGACAGCTACTGAATCGGGTGTGGTAACGTACACATCTACTTATTCTAACATTGCATTAGTAAAAGATTTAGTAGCGCCTACTATTACGACACAACCTTTGAATAGAACTGTATTTGTTGGAGCGACTGCAGTGTTAACTACCACTGCTGGTGCAGCTCCTGCAAATAGAACATTAACATATCAATGGTATAAAGCAGGTGTGGCAATTGCTGGAGCAAATAGTGCAACTTATACTGTTACAACTTCAGCTACCACTGCTAATGTAGCTGACTATTATTGCACCATTGGTTTTGTAAATTCTTGTTTATCTACCAATACCAACACAGTCAATCTTACAGTGTTGACCAATCCTGTTGGTTTAACGGCCTGCCAAGATGCTAGTGCAGTTTTGAGTGTTACTAAAACAGGTAATAATGTTGTTACGTATCAATGGAGAAAAGCAACGACTAATTTAGTGAATGGAGCAAATATTGCTGGAGTTACTACTTCATCCTTAACCTTAACCAATTTAGCTTTAGCAGATGCGGGTGCTTATACTTTAGTAGCAACAGATGCCAATGGCGCTGTCATTACTTCATTGGCTGGAACCATTACAATTACCAACAATACAAAATATGTATTACCTGCAACTTTAACAACTTGTGCAACTACTAGTACTATTAATTTAGCAAGTTCAGTTTTAACTGGAACTTCTGGTGCAACAAGTATAAAGTGGCAAAGAAGTTTGGATGGTGGTAATACATGGTCAGATATTGTTTCAAGTATGGATGGAGTTACATATTCTAATTTTACAACTGCTACCTTAGGCATTACTGCAGCGAATACTAATGCAAGTAGTGCATTAAACGGTTATCAATATCGTATTGCAAGTATAAATGCTTCTTGTACTAACTATTCAAATGTAGAAACAATTACTATTAATACTGCACCCACTATCACAGTTCAGCCAAGCAATAGTGTTTTATGTAATGTATTTGGAACTAGTTTTTCTGCTGCGGCTACTGGAGCGAACTTAACGTATAGATGGCAAACAAGAGCTCCGTCAGGAACTTGGACAACTATTACTGGATCAAATGCTAGTACAGTTGATGCAGGAGTTGTGTATTCAAATTTTTCAACAACCACTTTAAATTTAAGTGCAGCTCCTGCAACTGAAAATAATAATGAATACCAAGTATTAATTACAAATAGTTGTGGCACTGTTACAAGTACTACAGCTGTTTTAAATCCTACTGTGGCGACTCCAACTTTGAATACGAATAATATTGCTGTTTGTGAAGGAGATAATAATATAACATTAATCGCAACCTCAACCACTCCTTCTAGAACTTATCAATGGTATTTAAACGGAACTACAATTGGTGGTGCGACTGCTAGCATTTATAATCCAACTGCTACTGGTAATTATTCAGTCATTGCGAATGCAACTGGCTTTTGTAAGTCTGGAACAGCAACTGCTACGGTTACAATTAATCCTTTGCCACTTGTTGCCATTGCGCAAGGTGCTGTTTTAACTCTATCTTCTGGTTCTGGTGGAATTGATTTAACTGCTAATGCTATTCCTGCTCTTACTGCCCCTAGTTCTTATAGTTATACTTGGTATAAATCTAATGTTCTAATAAGTGGATCACCAACAACTAGTAATTATAGAGTAACTACACCTGGTTCTTATTCAGTTAGAGCTACCAATAATAGTACTACTTGTTTTGCAACTAGTCCTGCTACTACTATTACAGAATTACCATCGGTAAATGTGAATGGTAGTTCTGCAATTTGTGCAGATGGTTCTGTTGCAATGTCAGTTGCTTTAACATCTGGTCAAACTATTCAATGGGAAAGTACTACTGATGTTGGTACATATTCGTATACAGCAATTACTGGTGCAAATTCTGCTACTTATACTGCAACACCTACAAATATAACGAGTGCCCCTATATCAATTACTTATCGCGCGGTTATTAGTGGAACAGGATCGACAGGGACTACTAATGCTATTGTTGTAACAGCTAATCCAATTCCTACTGCGATTATTTCAAATACAGCATCAGGCACAACCTTATGTGCAGGAACAGAAGCAATTTTAACTGCTAGCTCTGGTGCTGCAAGTCCTACTTATCAATGGTATAATAATAATACGATAATAACTGGTGCCACTGCTAGCACTTATACTGCTACTAGTTCTGGTAATTATAGTTTTAAAGTAACGGATATTAGTTGTGATTGTTCTGCTACTTCAATTAGTTCAACTGTAACTGTTGTGAGCCCTCCATCTGCACCAAATTTAACTGCTACTTCAAAAATAATTTGTGTTAATACTACTGCGGATTTAACCGTATTCCAACCACTTGCTATAACAGGAGTAAGTTATGAATGGCATTCAGCATCTAATACTTTATCTAGTACATTAGTGGCTAATGCATCTGCAGTTGGAACAGCAGGCACTTATTATTTATTTGCTAAAAATAATACTGCAGGTTGTTTCAGTAATGCATCTGTTGCATTTACATTATCAATTGAAAATGTAGGTCAAGCAACTTTAACTGGAGCAAGTACACCTACTTATACTATTGGGGATATTGCAGTGGGATTAAATGCTTCTACTTCTAATCCTACTTATTCATTAAGATGGTATGCTGCATCAACTGGAGGTGTAGCTTTGACTTCCCCTGTGATTCCATCTACAGCAACAGCTGGCATTACTAATTATTATGTAGAACAATACGATGCGAACGCAAGTTTCTGTACAAGCAATCCAAGACAATTAGCTGCAGTGACCGTAAAACCATTGGCACCAACTGTTACCAATATTACTTATTGCCAAAATGAAACTGCCGTTGCTTTGACTGCAACAGCAGCTACTGGAGGTACTTTAAATTGGTATGGTACAGCAGCAACGGGAGGAACTTTAACTACCACTGCAACCATACCTGTTACTAGCACTGCAACCAATACAACTTATTATGTTTCACAAACAGTGAATGGAGTTGAAGGGGCAAGAGCTGCTTTAACAGTTTCAATTAACGCTGCTCCAAATGCACCAAGTGTAATTGCTGGAACATTTAGCGTTACTTCTACCAACTCTTATACTTATTCAGTAACATCAACAGCTGGTACAACTTATCAATGGACTTTGCCTTCCTTTATGTCGGGTACATCCACTACCAATAGTATCAGCGCTTTAGTAAATGCAGCAGGTACGGGTACTATTAATGTTATTGCTGTAAATGCAAATGGTTGTATAAGTCCAGCAAGAACTGTAAATGTTAGTGCTGTTTTATATGTAGCCGCAGTGCCAGTAGCAAATAATGCAAGTTATACTATTGGTGACCCATCTAATCCAGCCAATACTGCATCACAAATAACTGCAGCCACCGGAGCAACTTTAAATTATTATACAAGCAATGCAGCAGGTAGCACTTCTACAAGTGAGCAATCTATTCCTGCCACTGCCGGAGTGTATACTTATTATGTTTCTCAAACAATTAATGGTGTTGAAAGTGCTTTAGTTCCTTATACAGTAACTATTAAACCGCAAAAACCAATTGTTGCTGATATTACTTATTGTCAAAATGATATGGCACTTGCACTTACAGCAACAGGTACCGATATACAATGGTATACAGTGGCAAGTGCTGGAACCGCTTCTACAACCGCACCGACACCATCAACAGGGACGGCAACCAACACAACTTACTATGTTACTCAAACAGTGAATGGGGTAGAGTCGGATAGGATGGCTTTATTAGTTACCATTAATCCAACACCTGCAACTCCTAGCGCTATATCTGGTAGCACCACCACCTCAACAGAAAGTTCAGAAGTATATTCAGTTACCAATGATGCAAATGCCACCGGATATGCTTGGGTATTACCTAATGGTTGGACTGGTACCTCATCCATAAATTCAATCACTGCAACGGTTGGTTTATCTGGTGGTCAAATAAAAGTGAAAGCACTTAGTGGATCTTGTGCAAGTCCTTTTTCTACTTTATCGGTGGATATTTTAAATGTAACTAACCCTCCACTTACAACCGATATTACTTTTATAACTGGATCAATACCTTCTAGTATTGCAACCAATACCACTGCATTAATTACGGGTACTGCAAGTACAACACTTAATTTTTATACGTCAAATGCCGCGGGTACTGCAAGCTCAAGTACTCAAACAACACCAACAACACCTGGAGTATATACTTATTATGTATCTCAAACTTCTTCGATAGGTGTTGAAAGTATTTTAGTGCCTTATACAATTACCATTAAACCAGTTGCACCACCCATTAATACAAATAATGGAATTGTAGGTAACACCATCACTTATTGTAAAGGTGCCTCTGCTTTTGCTTTAACAGCAACTATTTCTTCAGGGGGATCACTTAAATGGTATACTGTTGCAACTGGGGGCGCATCATCTAATAGCGCACCAACACCAAGTACAAGTTTAGTGGGCACAACTAATTATTATGTTTCACAAGTAGTGAATGGAGTTGAAAGTGATAGAGTTTTAATTGTTGTAACGGTAAATGATGCACCTAGTGCCGTGACAGCAACTGCTACACAACCTACTTGTACAAATTCATCGGGCTATATTGTTATTACGGCTCCATTAGGAACTGGTTTTACTTATAGTGTAGATGGTAGTAATTATACCAATACCACTTTGTTTTCTGCATTACCTGCTGGTATCTATTATGCCACTGCAAAAAATAATTTTGGTTGTGTAAGTGCACCAACACCTATTACTATTAATACGGCTGTTGCGCCACCATTAAGTCCTTTGGTAACTGTGACGCAACCTACTTGTGCTACTGTTACTGGTTCTATTACTATATTAAGTTCTACTTTGTCTACAGATAATTTCTCTATCGATGGCGGATTAAATTATCAAGCTAGTAAAATATTTACGGGTGTAGCACCTGGAACTTACACTGTGACTACTTTAAATGCAGGTGGTTGTGTAAGTGCAGGTACTGCTGCAATTGTTAATGCTGCGCTTGCTGTTCCTGCCCAACCAAGTATTAGTTCAACATCTGCAAGCGGAAGTATTTGTGCTGGCACGACTGTTTCTTTAACAAGTAGTGCTTTAACAGGTAATCAATGGTATAAGAATGGTGTATTAATTGCTGGAGCGATTAACCAAACCTTTACACCTAATGAATCTGGAAATTATACTGTCATAGCAACCAATGCAAGTGGATGTGCTAGTATTCCAAGTGATACTGAAGCAATTACATTTAATCCTTTGCCTACGCCTGTAATTTCTAATGGCGCTACTTTGGCTTTTGATAATTGTGCTACTACTGTAATAACATTAACGGCAAGTAATACCAATACATCAACTGGTAATACTTATCAATGGTATTTAAATGGCAATAGTATTAATGTGGGTGGTAATAATAGTACCTATAACGCCAACCAAGCTGGAAATTATAGCGTAGTCATTACAAATAATGGATGTTCTGTTACTTCGGCAATTTCAAAATTAATTGCAGCACCTTCTGTGAATGCAGCAAACACTGCTTTCTGTGAAGGGGGGTCTTCATTAATTTCTGGCATTAGTACTGGTTTTACAAGTCCTACTTATCAATGGAAAGTTTCTACTGATGGCGGATTAAATTTTGTTAACGCAACAGGTGCTGGTACGACTTCCTTAACCTATACTGCAACGACTGCAGGAAAATATCAATTACAAGTAACAGATGGAGGTATTGTTTCAACATCTTGTCCAATTAATGTAACTGTATTTACCAATCCAATAGCAACAATTACTGCAAGCCCAAGTGCTTCAGTTTGTGTGGGATCAACAATTAGTTTAAATGCCACTGTTGCAAGTGGGACGGCTTCTTATACTTATCAATGGTTAATCGCTGGAGGGAATGATATTGCAGGAGCTGATTTAAGTTCATATTCAACCGGTGTTGCAGGATCTTTTTCTGTTAAAGTAACAGATGCAAATGGTTGTGTAGTGAATGCTGCGCCATCTGCCATTAGCTTTAATGCTGTACCAAATGCACCAGTGGTTACCATTACCAATCCAACTTGTGATATTGCTACTGGAACAATTTCAGTGACTTCTCCTTTAGGTGCCGGCTATACCTATAGTATTGATGGTACTAATTATACGAATACAACAGGATTATTTACAGGAGTCACCCCTGGCTTAACTTATAATGTAACTGTGAAATCAAGTACAGGTTGTACAAGTATTGCCACAGTGGCTTCTATTGCTGCTGCATTAGTAGTGCCTGCACAACCAGTTATTACTGGACCTGCCAATATAATTCCATTTAGTTTAAATACATATTCAGTTGCTCCTGTTACTGGTGCAACATCTTATAGCTGGAATATACCAGGTTATTGGTCTGGAGTTTCTACCACCAATACGATTACTATTAAAGTGGATGCAAGTGCTGGTTCATTTAGTGTGACAGCGAATAGTGCTAGTTGCGTGAGTATTGCTGCCACTAAAAATATTACTGCTACTATATTAAACCCTGATGTTAATGTTACAGGTATTAATGTTGCTGTATCAGGCAAGTTAACCACCAATGATATAATTCCTGCTGGAACTACTTATGGTCAACCAGGAACGAATGCTGCTAATCCAACTGGTGCAACTATAACAGTTAATGCAGATGGTTCTTATACATTTACAGCAACTACTCCTGGAAAATATATTTATTATGTTCCTGTTTGTGCAGCTGGTCAAACAACAGGCTGTCCTGTTTCTCCTTTGGAAATAACAGTACTAGATCCTTTAGTTGTAACCGATAAGCCAGTGGCAAATAATGATATAGCCACTGCTAAGCCAGGTATTCCAAGCACAGTAAATATTTTAGCAAATGATGCTGCAGGGAATTCAGGTGGAACTTTAAATACTTCTAGTGTTTCAATTGCTTCTGTGCCTAAACATGGTGTAGCAGTAGTGAATAGTGATGGAACCATTACCTATACACCAGCTGCAGGATATATTGGAACAGATAGTGTTTTATATAATGTATGTGATGAAAGTTCGCCTACACCATTATGTCAAACAGCCGTAATTTATTTTACAGTAGTACCTGCCTCAGCTCCTTCAATCACAACAGCTGTGGATGATTATGCATCAGTACTTGCATCCACGGGTGGAACCAATGCTGTGTCTGGTAATGTTTTAACAAACGATAATAATTCTGGAGGCGCCAGTTTAACAGCTAGTCTAGTAACTGGACCAACAAATGCTCAAGGTAGTTTTACCATGAATGCAAATGGATCCTATACTTTTACACCTACAGCTGGTTTTAGCGGACCAGTAGATATTACTTATACAGTATGCACTGGTGCAACACCAGCTAATTGTGCTACAGCAACCATACATATTTTAGTAGAACCTGCACAAGTACTTAATCCAGATGCAGCTACTGCTTATATAAATATTCTAAGTACTGGTAATATTTCAACGAATGATGTAATTCAACCTGGTTCTACTTTTGCGCAACCTACACAACAATCAGGAGCAACAATTACCATGAATGCTGATGGTAGTTATGATTTTACTGCAACTGAACCAGGCACTTATACTTATGTAATATCTGTATGTGCACCAGGTCAAACCACTAATTGTCCTACAGAAAATTTAGTCATCACTGTTCCGGTTAATACATTGGTGGACAATGCAGCTACTGCTTACATTAATGTTCCAGCTAATGGAAATATATCTACTAATGATGTTGTGCCTGCAGGAACTACTTATGGACAACCTGCGCAACAAACGGGAGCATCTATTTCAGTAAATACAGATGGTACTTATAGTTTCACTGCCACTGAACCGGGCACTTATACTTATGCGATACCAGTCTGTGCACCAGGTCAAACTACTGGATGTCCAACAGAAACTTTAGTAATTACAGTTCCAGTGAATAGATTGGTAGATAATGCAGCCATTGCTTATATAAGTATTCCAATTAGTGGAAATATATCAACCAATGATGCGGTACCTGCAGGAACAACTTATGGACAACCTGCACAACAAACGGGAGCAATTATTACAATAAATACAGATGGTACTTATAGTTTCACTGCCACGGCTCCTGGAACTTATACTTATTCAGTTCCGGTTTGTGCGCCAGGTCAAACTTCTAATTGTCCAACTGAATCTTTAGTAATTACAGTTCCAGTAAAAACCATTGTGAATGATAAGGCTACTGCTTATGTGAATATTCCAACAAGTGGAAATATATCTACTAATGATGCAGTGCCTGCAGGAACAACTTATGGACAACCTGCACAACAAACGGGTGCAACTATTATAGTAAATGCAAATGGAACTTATAGTTTTACCGCCACAACTGCTGGCACTTATACTTATACTGTTCCAGTATGTGCACCAGGTCAAACTACCAATTGTCCAACAGAAACTTTAGAAATTACAGTTATTGGCAATCAACCTCAAGGCACTATTAATCTTAAATACAATACTTTATTAGCATCAGATTCTGTGCATGTAAAATTGAAAGTGTATGATGGAGTAGGCCCTTACACAATGATCTTTAAAAACTCAATCAATAGTCGAATTGATACAGTTAAGAATTTAACTGACAGTTCAACAATCATGCTGCCGCCATCAAATAACGATGCAGTATTTACTTTGCTAAAGGTTATTGATAATAATAATAGTACTAGAATAGCCAATTTCGATAAGGATACTGCTAGATTAACTATTTTGAAACCAAGAATTTTATTAACCTTAAAAGCAAATTTGCCGACAAAATTACCAGACAATAGTTTTAAGACGAATATTGTAATGAAGATTAAAAATAATGGAGGATTGTATTTACAAAATGTACAAGTAGATGCAGACTTGTCCAAAGTTTTCCCTCCTGATATGCAGTTTGTATTAGATAGTGTAAAAGTCACTTCTGGAAACTTAGCGTTAAATAAAATGTATACCGGTTTCGGTTTCGCAAAATCCACAAATTATATATCTAAAGTAGTCAATGGGTTCACGATTAAATACAGATCATTTTCTACTTTATCTGGATCTGATTTATTTGATAAAGGGGTAAATCTTGATATTAATGAAGAAGGTTCAGTTGTTTTCTACCTGACTTTAAAGCCAGGTAAAAATATTGATCCATTGGTACTTCAGTTTACATCAAATGGGGATGGTTTATTGGTACAAAATGATGGTAATAAAAGTATGCAACCAACTACTTCAATTTCTCATGACAATTCAAATATCAATGCACATCCATTGGTAACCACTATTGGTAAACCATTGCCTACTTATATACCCTTCTTTTTAATCAATGAAATTGGAGCTTCATTAGAAGCTTCTGAACCAGTCTCATTGAATGGTGGATATGTATTTAGTTTTAAATCAATTATTAAGAACTACAGTAATTCCAACTTAGATTCAGTGGCTGCTTCATTTGATATTAATCAATTTATAAAGGCGCCAGATGCTGCCAATATTTATGGAACGCCTACTGTAATAGGGACAAGCTCATTCAATACAAGTTTTGACGGAAAAAATGACATAAAGTTCTTTAAAGGGGTGAGTCAATTAAAAGTGGGGGATTCAATTAAGATTGCATTTGATTTATTTGTTAAAACAGATAAGACAAAAGTAGTATGGCCAACTTATTTAATTGCAAAAGGTATTACAACAACAGGAGATCTTAAAGTGACAGATACATCCACTAATGGATCTAATCCAGATCCTAATGGAAATAAAATTCCTAATGAAAGCGTAAGGACATTAATAGGTATTGGTATTGATCCGCCACCAGCCCCTGAAGTGATTGCTGCAGTGTATGAGGTGGATGATAAACGCAATCCTAAAGATATTAGTCAATTAGTTATAAAGATACCTATTGGTACTGTTCCTATATGGTGTAATGTTGATGGCAGTGCTTGTTCTACTATTCCGCCTGTTTTACCAAATATTGTTGGTACTTATATCTGGTGTGTGAAATCATTAGACACTATCACTGGATTAACAAGTACACCTTGTGTGTATGATACAGTTAGAATTATACCAATTAATAAGTATAGTAAATACGATATAATAAAGTCATCTAATACTATTGAATATGATTTAAGTGGCAAGTTTATTGTAGGATTTAATATTAAAGTGCTTAATAAAACTGACCGTCAAATTGATTCTATTCTTATTCAGGATGATTTGACTAGTACATTCAAAAGGGCGGATGGTTTCAAATTACTAAGTATTTCTAGCTCAGGAACCTTGCTCGCTAATAATGTTTTCGATGGAATAAGTAATATTGAAATGCTTAAACCTACTTCTTATCTGGCACCTTATAGCACTGATTCAATTCTCATCAAAATATTGATTGAATCAACGACTATCGATGGGGAATTTAATAATTCAGCCAATATGAACATTGTTTCTGATTATGGTAGACTAGATTTAATAAGTAACGATACAGTTGTTAACAAAAATGGATTAACGAACCGTGTAGCTACTAAATTTAAGGTACCAAAAATTGAATTAATTATTCCAGGTGGGTTCTCGCCTAATAATGATGGTATAGATGATACATGGAAAATCCAAAGACCTTTCGGTACAAAAATAAGTGTAAAGGTATTTAACCGTTGGGGTAATGAAGTTTATTCCAATGATAAATATGAAAATGATTGGAGAGGAATAGGGGTAAGTAATTTTATGGGAGAAAATGTGGTTGAGGGTACTTATTTCTATATTGTATTAGCAACTGATATCGATGGAACAATCAAGAAGTTTGCAGGATCCTTAACTATTGTAAGATAACGATAACGATAAAGTAATAATGACTATAAAGTATAAACATATTAAAATTCTAATGCTGCTGGTGGTTGTGCTACTTGCTTATCAGAAAAGTATTGCGCAAACTGAACCCATGTATTCTCAATATATGTTTAATATGTTAGGGGTGAATCCAGCCTATGCGGGTAGCAGGGAGGCCACTAGTTTTAATTTATTTCAACGAAGTCAATGGATAGGTTTGCAGGGTGCACCACAAACCACTTCTATTAGTTTTGATCAATCTATATTAAATAAAAGAGCAGGATGGGGTATTCAATTATATGACGACAAAATAGGAGAAGAGAAAGCGGATGGTATCAATATAATGGGCGCTACAAGAATTCGGGTTTCCGAAAAAGGGATACTTTCTGGAGGCTTAAGTTTGGGTTTAATGAATTATAGAATTGATTTATTGAATGTAATAGGAAGGCCTACGCCTAGTGACCCAGCATTTTATAATAACTTAAATGCATGGACACCTAGTCTTGGTTTAGGGTTATATTATAATACAGATAATTTCTATGCCGGGGTATCTATACCCAATATATTAAAATCAAAATTAACAGCCTTGACTTTAATTAAATCTGGATTGCAAAAAGTAAATCAAAAACATATTTTTTTAACATCTGGGATTGTAATTCCTATTAATGAGGATCTTAAATTAAAGCCATCCACTATGATAAAAATAGTAGAGGGTGCTCCAATTGAAGCAGATTTAAATACTAATGTATGGCTAAGAGATATTATTGGCTTAGGTGTATCCTATAGAACAGGCGATGCCATAGTTGGCATGGCGGAGATACAGGCTAATGAAAACCTAAGGTTTGGATATGCTTATGATATGACTATCTCTGCTTTAAAATTTTATAATACCGGGACCCATGAAATTATGATTAGGTATGAGTTAGGTAATTTCAAAACTAAAATTAAATCTACTAGATACTTCTAAAGCATTATCCTAATGAATAAAATAGTATACATATTAATTTTCTTAATGGCTTTTCAGCAATCTAGTGCGCAATCTAGAAAAGTTAAAAAAATATTAAGAACTGCTAATTACGAAATGACTTCTTTAAGATATGCTTATGCTATTCCATTATATAAGTCTTATTTAATGAAAGGAGGTTCAGATACAACGGCTTATAAAAATTTAGCTTCATCTTATTTGAAAGTAAATGCATATGATAGTGCCTTGCAATATTATCAAATAGCAAAAGACAAAGGAGTAAATACATTGAATATTATTCCAGAGCTTTATGCATTTGTAGGCAATTATAAAAAAGCAAAAGAGCTTTATTTGAATTTAATTGCAGAGAATAATACCTTATTATCTAATGCTCGTGTATATGGTTTTTCTAATTTAGATAAGTTTACTAAGGATTCCCTTGACTACAAAATTGCTTATACCAATATTAATACTCCTTACAATGACTACAATGCTGTTCTTTATAAAGAAGGTTTAGTATTTGAATCTAATCGAGTGAATAAAATTTATAAAAAGAGAAAGAGTAAAAAGAAGAAAGATATATTTAAAAAATATGAGCAGGAGTTTGCTTGGGATGGGGCTGGTTATTCTAAATTATATTTTATCCCTAGTACAGATAGTATTCATAAGGGTTCTATCAGCGCCCGTTTTTACAATGAAAAAGTTTTTAAATATGCTATTGACGATTATTCATTAAATACGAGTAATGATTCTAGAAAAATACCAACAAGCTATGATAAAAAAGTAGCTAATTTTTCGAATACTATTAAAGCCGAAGTATTCAAGCCCTTTCAAAATGATTTAAATATAGGTAGTATTAGCTTTACGCAAGATGGCAACACGGCTTATTACACCAAAAACCAAGAGAAATCAAAAGGGGTTTATCAGTTAGAAATATGGGAGTCGAAGTATATTAAAGGAGTTTGGACAAGAGGTAATAAGTTATTTATTAATAATGCAAATTATAGTTTTTTCCATCCTGCCATCACCCCAGATGGCAAAAGGCTATATTATGTTTCAGACGATCCTAATGGTAATGGAGGTACTGATATCTACTTTATAGATAAAAATGAAGATGGTTCTTGGAAACCTACACAAAATGCAGGTCAAGATATAAACACTGAAGGAGATGAATTATTTCCTACTTATTACAATGGTAGCTTATTCTTTAGTAGTAATGGTCATCCTGGCTTAGGGGGCTTAGATATTTTTAAACTAGACAGAAATAATAAGGGAGGCTTACTTATTAAAAATATGGGCTATCCTATAAATAGTTCCAAAGACGATTTAGGGTTTTCTATAAATAAAAACATTGGCTTTTTTAGTTCTAATAGAAATGGCTCTGATGATATTTATAGTTTTTATTTTACACAAGCTAATGTAAAGCTAAAAGGAAGGTTAATGGTAGATAGTAAATGTATAGATAATAAAAAAGTATATCTATATCAAAACGACGAAAATGGTACTGAAGTATTAGTAGATAGTGCTATGCTAGATAGTGAATGTAATTACCAGTTCAGTGTAAGGCCTAATCAGAATTTTTCAATTGTTGTCAATGATTATGATGGTAATAAAGTAAGCTATCCGCTGAGTTCATATGATTATACTATATTCAACGATTCCTATACTAAAAATATGTCTCTGATTAATTTACCACTACCTAAAAAGGTATTGGAAGAACGTTTAGCGAATGAAAAAGCAGTTCAATTAGCTGAAGAGATGGCAATGGCTAAGACATTTAAATTAACTATTGATTCTTTAAAGGCTTTAACCAAGGACTATTTAGAACTTCATCATCCATTTGATCAGGTTTATGTAGTGAAAGAAGATCTAAATAATTATTATAAAATTATTGAAAGGGTGAAGCGTATGAAGGGTAAGAAGATAATTATTGTATCTGCTGCTGACTGTAATGGTTCATTTGAATACAATGAAAATTTATCGGAACGCCGTGCGAAACGTATTTATACAACCTTAGCTAAACTTTCAAGTAATAATGTAATTATTAGAAATGTAGGGGAGAGAGAGTTAATTGAGGCATGTGATAAAGCCACTAATAATAAAGCATTACAAAAAGTGAACAGGTATAGTTATGTATTCATTTTAGATAAATAATTATAAAATTTTTATTTTAATTACAAATTAAAACAGATATTATGGGCAGACAAATTATTACAAAATCGACAACTATGCTAGCAACTAGAGAAAGAGAGGTTTTCAATTGCCTTATTGAAGGCATGAAAACCAGTGATATAGCCAAAAAATTCGATATAAAACCAAATACGGTTTCTACCATTAAAAAAGTAATATTTCGTAAATTGCGTATTAACTCGCCCATGGAGTTATATAAAATTGCGGTTCAAAATAATTTAATTCAACTTTAAAAGTATAATTATGAAAAAGATATTTATTACAATACTTATGTTTTTAGCAGTATCAGCTATAAAGGCCCAAACCAATTCAACGCCTGCTCAGGTTGATATCGCTAAGGTTTTGAAGTTCACCAATGATAATTATGATATGGGTAAAATACCTTTTGGAAAACCTACTGAATTTACTGTAAGCATTCAAAATATTAGCAATTACAATATTAGTTTAGATAATGTAATGGTGGGATGTGGTTGTACCACTCCAAAATATACCAAGGATCAAGTCATTCTTCCTGGAGCAACCGCGACAGTGGTTTTAGGCTTTAATGGATCTTCGGTGGGCATGTTTTCAAAATCGGCTACCATATTTTTTAGCGGAAATTTGAATAAGACTGTTTCCTTTCGTGGTGAAGGGGTGCAGTAGTGTTTATTATTGTAAAAGAATATTTAGAGAAATATCCTCATCTATCATTGGCCAATGAATGCCATAATTGGCAGGAGATATTATATAATTATTTCTTTCTTCTTCAGAAGCCTTAAGTAATTTATTAGAGATAACTTTTAAATCTAATTGATGAATTATATTATCAATTTTAATCAAAAGCGTTTCTTTTGTAAATTGTATTGATTCTATATTATTCAATTTTTCCATTTTCAGGGTTTAACAAATGTAAACTTATTTTAATATAATTTACTACCAGATTGCCGTCGCTTTGCTCCGGCAGCCCTTTGGGGGTGCGAGAATGAACAAAAATGTGAATAGCCATTCTTTTAATGCCCAAAAGCAAATGGCTGCGCCATTTTTAAATGTTTCGTTCGCATCAAAATCGAAGCAAGCTTCATTTTTATGCTCTCTCAACATTTGCTCACTTCGTTCGCTTTTGGGCATTAAAAAAGGGGCTAAAAGCCCCTTTTTTTGTTCATTCTGCGGAGAGTTAGGGATTCGAACCCCAGGACCTGTTACAGTCAACAGTTTTCAAGACTGCCGCATTCGACCGCTCTGCCAACTCTCCGCGGCAAATGTAGGAAGGGAAACCCAATTATGCAAAAAATACTTGCATTAATTGGGCTTAAACAAATGCGCTAATTTATTGACTACCATGTATCTTTACAAAAATGGTCTAGGTGAAAGAATTGTCGGCACTGAATGTGTTTTTTTGGAAGTATAGGTTTCGGTTTTTTACCGGGATTCTACTTGTCATTGCGACCAATTATCTTGCCGTTTTGGCCCCCCAAATCACCGGATATGTGGTGGGTTTGGTTCAGGCTAAACTTCCTGGGGGTAAACCAGCTCCTTCCTTATACAATGAATTTATTGTAAACTGGATTAGTAATTTAAGTGCAAGTAACAATTTTAGTTTTGCTTGGTTAATTACCTTTTGTAGCGTCACTATTTTAGTTTTGGCCATTGTAAGAAGCATTTTTATGTTTTTTATGCGTCAAACTATAATTGTAATGAGTAGGCATATTGAATTTGATCAAAAAAATCAGGTTTATGCCCATTATCAAAAATTAGATACTGAATTTTATAAGACCCATAGCACAGGAGACTTAATGAGCCGTATTACTGAAGATGTTAGTAGGGTAAGAATGTATACTGGCCCTTCTTTAATGTATTTGATAAATTTAGTGTCTTTGATTGGCTTTTGCTTATACAATATGTTTAGTAAAGATGTTCGCCTTAGTTTATATGTACTTGCACCGCTTCCAATACTAGCCATTACTATTTATTTTGTCAATAGTATTATTAATAGGAAGAGTGAAGAAATCCAGGGGCAACTTTCTGATTTAACCACCAATGCACAAGAATCGTATTCCGGTATTAGAGTCATCAAATCTTTTGTGCAAGAAAAAGCCATGTTAGGTTTTTTTAAAACCAATAGTGAGCTGTATCGTAAAAATGCAGTAAGCCTTGCCAAAGTGGAAGCCTTTTATGCACCTACCATGGCCTTGATGATAGGCATTAGTACTTTATTAACTATTTATTTAGGAGGCTTAGAAGCCTTGCAAGACCCCAGAAAAGTAGGTACTGTGATTGAGTTCGTAATTTATATTAATATGCTTACTTTCCCAGTAAGTGCAATTGGCTGGACTGCAAGTATGATACAACGTGCAGCAGCTTCTCAAAAAAGATTAAATGAATTTTTATCAATAGTACCTGTAATTTCTACAAAGAATACGAGTATTTTACCTCCTTTAGAAGGAAATATAGAATTTAATAATGTTGGATTTGTATATCCGCATTCTGGTATCCACGCATTGAGTAATTTTGATTTAAAAATTAAAGCAGGACAGAAGGTTTTAATATTGGGTAAAACAGGTTCAGGTAAAACTTCTATTGCTCAATTGATTGCTAGAATGTATGAAACCAATACAGGTAATATTAGTATTGATGGAGTGAATGTAAATAATATCAATACCCAGCAACTTAGAAAAGAAATTGGCTATGTGCAACAAGATGTTTTTTTATTCAGCGATTCTATTGAAAATAATATTCGATTTGGTGTAGATGATAGTTATACGCAAGAGGAATTAATACATGCCACTCAAACGGCCCATGTATTAAATGAAATCAATAACCTACCGAATAAATTTGAAACCCTGGTAGGAGAAAGGGGTACCACTTTAAGTGGTGGACAAAAGCAAAGAGTAGCCATTGCGCGTGCCCTTTTAAAGAAACCCAATATTTATATTTTTGACGACTGCTTAAGTGCAGTAGATGCCAATACAGAGCAAATTATTTTGTCTAATTTAAAAAGCTATATTCAAAACAAAACGGCTCTTTTTATTACGCACCGCATTTTTTATAGTTTCCAATTCGACCTTATTATTTACCTAGAAGACGGCAAAATTGCTGAAATAGGCACCCACGATAGCTTGTTAGCTAAAAATGGCCTTTATGCCGAATTATATAAGGTTCAACAAACCCAAGAGCAACATTAATTTAACCTGAAAATTTTACTTTTTCAATAACATTTTATATTTTTAAGATTAATAATAGTAAAGGAATATGGAACAGGAGAATTACGAAAACAACAATGACCGAAAAATTGAGAGTGTCTATAGTACCCGTGTGCGTGCAGGGAAGAGAAGAACTTATTTCTTTGATGTAAGAGCTACGCGTAGTAACGATTATTTTTTAACCATTACAGAAAGCAGAAAGCGTTTTGATAATAATGGTTATGACCGCCATAAAGTATTTATTTACAAAGAAGACTTTAATAAATTTATCAAAGCCATTACCGAAGCTATTGATTTTGTTAAAACAGAATTAATGCCCGACTTTGACTTTGATGCGTTTAATCACGACGAAGCATATAATCCAGAAGACGCGAATGCATCTGATGCGAGAGTAACACCATTTGAGTCTAATGATGCAAATGCAGGAACTTCAGCCAATGCTTATAAAGCGCCTTCTCAAGAACAACCCCTTCAAGCTGCCTCACCTGAAGCAAAACCTAGTCCAGTAATTGAAGAGGTTCATGACGATAAAGATCCCATTGAAATCACAGAGAAAAAACCTTTAGAAGCTAGAGATACTAAAGCAAGTGAAGGAGATAATTTAAGTGGGGAAGAAGTAGATAAATGGTAAGTAATTACAACTTTTTAAGCATCCATATATCACAACCACAGTGACCGCTATTGCCTAAGGCTTGGTTTAATTTTTCAAAGCCCACATTTTCATAAATACTTACAGCTTTAGAAAGCTCAGGCATGGATTCTAAATATACCTGATCATATCCATTTACTTTAGCCCAGTCCATTGCTTTTAAAAGTAATTTTTTTCCAAGTCCTGTACCTCTTGCATTTTTATCTAAATATAATTTTACAAGCTCGCAAGTTTTTTCAGGTAAGCCATCGGTGGGGAAAATACCACAGCCTCCCAAAATGTTACCATTTTGTTCTGCTACATAATAGACTGAACCAGGGGCTTTAAATAATTCAAATAAATGATCGGTAGTAGGATCGAAATAAACAGTGCCTGGTTTATTGGCACCAAACTCTGTAAGCGCTGCTCTAATCACTGCAGCAATAGCCACATTATCTGTAGGCTCAATATTTCTTATTTGTATGGCTTCTGACACTATGCTTGTTTTTTCCAAGTTTTATATTGGTTCATTAATCCATTGGTAGAACTATCGTGGCTGTTAATAGCTTCGTTATTTTCTAATTCAGGTAAAATTTTATTGGCAAGTTGCTTACCTAATTCTACACCCCATTGGTCATAACTAAATATATTCCAAATAACCCCTTGTGTAAATATTTTATGTTCATACAAGGCAATCAAAAAACCTAAAGTAGAAGGTGTCATTTTCTTGACTAAAAAAGAATTAGTAGGTTTATTGCCAGCAAAAACTTTAAAAGGAGTTAGAAACTCAATTTCTTTTTCTGTTTTTTTACTAGCAGTTAATTCTGCTACTACTTCCGCATTTGTTTTTCCATTCAACAAAGCTTCTGTTTGCGCAAAATAATTACTTAATAATTTATCATGATGGTCTCCTATAGGATTGTGGCTAATAGCAGGTGCGATAAAATCACATGGTATGACTAAAGTACCTTGGTGTATTAATTGATAAAATGCATGTTGACCATTTGTTCCTGGTTCTCCCCAAATAACAGGGCCTGTGCTATAATTCACAGCCGTGCCATTGCGGTCAATATATTTACCATTACTTTCCATATTGCCTTGTTGGAAGTATGCTGCAAAGCGGTGTAAGTATTGGTCATAGGGTAGGATGGCTTCCGATTGTGCGCCAAAGAAATTCGTATACCAAATGCCTAATAAAGCCATTACCACAGGAATATTATTTTCAAACTTTTCAGATGCAAAGTGTTTATCGGCATCATGTGCTCCTTTTAATAAAGCTTCGAAATGATCAAAGCCAATAGTTAAAGCAATTGATAATCCAATGGCACTCCATAAAGAATATCTTCCACCTACCCAATCCCAGAACTCAAACATATTCTTACTATCAATACCAAAGGCATTCACTGCTTTTTCATTTGTACTTAAAGCCACAAAATGCGTAGCAATATGTTTTTCATCTCCAGTCTTTTCTACAAACCAAGTTCTTGCCGTATGGGCATTGGTCATGGTTTCTTGAGTGGTAAATGTTTTAGAAGCAATTAAAAATAAAGTTTCTTCTGCATTAAGTTTTTTCAAAGTTTCTGCAATATGTGTACCGTCTACATTGCTTACAAAATAAACTTGAATACCTTCTACCCAATAAGGCTTTAAAGCTTCTGTTACCATGACAGGGCCAAGGTCAGATCCGCCAATTCCAATATTTACAATAGTCTTAATTTTCTTTCCTGTATATCCTTTATGCGCTCCACTATGAATGGCATCGCAAAAAGTTTTCATTTGATGCTGCACTTTTTTAATTTCTGGAAGAATGTTTACTCCATCCACTAAAATACTTGTATCCGTAAAATTACGAAGAGCTGTATGCAAAACCGCTCTGTTCTCTGTTTCATTAATGGCATTGCCTTCAAACTGTGCTTTAATGGCTTTTTCTAAACCACATTCTTTAGCCAACTGTAAAAGTAGTTGTACAGTTTTTTCTGTGATAATATTTTTTGAGTAATCAAATAAAAGTTCAGGTGTGGAAATAGAGTATTGCTCAAATCTAGTTGGATCTGCTGCAAATAAATCTTTCATTTGCTTACGGTTCATCTCTTCCTCAAAATGCTTTTTTAATACGAACCAGGCCTGTGTGGATGTTGGGTTTATTCTTTCTAACATGTTTATAGTTTCTCTTTTATAGTTTCTTTTATAATCTCTGTTTATAATTTCTCAATCGTTTCTAATGTGCTAGCTAGCATCTCATTCGTAATATCTAAATGAACTACAAAACGAATAAGTGCAGGTGTCATCGCTATGACTAAAATATTTTTTTCTTTTAAAGCAGCAGCCAGTTCAGTGGCATTGTATTTACCTTCAATTTTAGCAATGACTATATTGGTTTCTACTTCAAAAATTTCTTTTACAAAATCTTTCTTCAACAAAGCGGTTTTAATTTCTAAAGCCTTAGCATGATCTTCTTTTAATCTTTCAATATGATTGTCTAATGCATATATGCCTGCCGCCGCTAAAGAACCTGCTTGACGCATACCGCCTCCAAATACTTTACGCCAACGTCTTGCTTTTTTTATAAAGGGGGCAGATCCTAACAATACACTTCCTACAGGTGCACCTAATCCTTTGCTTAAACAAATAGAAATAGAATCAAATACTTTTCCATATTGTTTTGGGTCTTCTTTTTTATGCACTATGGCATTGAATATTCTCGCTCCATCTAAGTGTAAGCCTAAGCCATTGGACTTAGCTACTTTTTGAATGGCTTCTATTTCTGAAAAATCATAACAAGCACCTCCACCTCTGTTGCAGGTATTTTCTAAGCTTACTAGTTTAGAAATAGGTTTATGAACATCTTCAGGGTTAATGGCTGCTAAAATCTGTTCTGCTTTAATTCTGCCACGGTTTCCACGTAGTAATTTAACTGATGCCCCCGAATTAGAGGCAATGCCCCCGCCTTCGTATTGGTAAATATGGGATAATTCCTCACAAATAACCTCGTCACCCGCTTGGGTATGGGTTTTAATCGCCAATTGGTTGGTCATAGTGCCACTTGGGCAGAAAAGACCTGCTTCCATCCCAAATAGGCCAGCTGTTTTAGCCTCCAAGGCATTGATGCTAGGGTCTTCGCCGAATACATCATCACCCACTGGAGCAGACTGCATATAGGCTAACATAGCTGGGGTGGGAAGGGTTACGGTATCGGATCTAAAATCAATCATGTAGCGAAGATAATTCTCGAGGGGTGATTATCCTTATAAATTTTGCCAAATTGACCCCATTTTGGGCTAAAAAATGTGCATAAATCCTTTATAATCAATATTTGCAAAATTAACCCCAAAAACCTACCTTTGCCGACTGACATTCGTTTAATTATCCTTATATTAACTTTTGTCTAGCACAACTTTTTTAGACATTTCAACGTTATACATTTAAATAAATTCTTTGCATGAGGCAGCTTAAAATTGCTACACAGATTACCAACAGAGATTCTCAAGCGGTTGAAAAGTACTTACAAGAGATTTCTAAGATTTCAATGATCAATCCTGAAGAGGAAACCACTTTAGCGCAACGCATTAAAATGGGTGATCAACGCGCTTTGGACAAATTAGTTCAAGCCAACTTACGTTTCGTAGTATCTGTTGCAAAACAATACCAACACCAAGGTTTGTCTTTATCTGATT
>Ga0208787_1000377_pt1 | contig 21659 bp, 28 predicted proteins | sample Wag4_2014_7_11_FD_187362 | JGI IMG/M metagenome (GOLD analysis project Ga0208787, IMG submission 187362) | Fresh water microbial communities from Ohio, USA - Utica-2 Time Series HT 2014_7_11 (SPAdes) (version 2) | ecosystem: Environmental > Aquatic > Freshwater > Water tank | place: USA: Ohio...
GTTCAGCATGGATGGAAAGAAGAGTAAGAGCTTCTTGGATTTTTTCTTGCGGGCTCGTCTCACTGAAATCGTTCATGCTCAGGGGCTTCCGTGCAAGACTACACAGATGGAGCCTAGTCAGAATTAAAACACGTGCCAACATACCTTGCAGCGTGGTAGCTGTGTACTATCTCGGGGGATGGCAGGTCTGTTCTCTTTGGGGATACGTTGTTAAGGCCGGCATAACAAGCCCCTCGAGTGGACAGGCCCCCGTCACCTCTCTGCTTCGCCACCCAATGCTCCCTGCCTGCCACTCAGGGGCAGCGTTAGCCCACACATGACCGAGCCTCCGTTCAAGCTGTCACGCGTCTCAGGTGCTCCTGTCACTGACGAGGAGCTGATCGCGGACTTGCAACGGGTTGCCTCGACCCTTGGTTCTGGAACCGTGCCACAAAAGACCTATGGCTCACTCGGCACCTTTGACTACAGCACGCTTATACGAAGGTTTGGTTCTTGGAACAATGCTCTTCGGGTGGCCGGCCTATCCATCTCGAACGAGATAGGCCTTTCTGATGATCGCCTCTTTGAGAACTTGCTCGTGCTTTGGCAGCACTTCGGTCGACAGCCCAGGCGCAGCGAGTTGTCGTCTCCGCCGTCAGAAATCTCCCAAACACCATATAACCGGCGGTTCGGCTCCTGGACGGCTGCGCTTCGCGCTTTTGTCGATTTTGCAAATGGCACGGTTGCAGAGGCTCCTACTATGTCAACTCAAGCAACGGAAAAGCGACGGACGGGGCGGGATCCTTCGCTTCGTCTTCGCTGGTGCGTACTACAACGTGATCGCTTCTGCTGTTGTGGCTGCGGTGCAAGCCCGGCGCTTACGCCCGGCATTGAACTCCAGGTTGATCACATTGTTCCGTGGAGCAAAGGCGGCGAAACTGAATTTGAGAACCTGCAAATCCTTTGCTCAGTATGCAACCTTGGCAAATCGAATGTGGGCTAACAACAGCATGGAGCCGTCGGCGCTCAGCGCCGCCGCTGATGGTGGGCGTTAGGCATGCAGCTGTGACTAAGTACGATTTAAAAAAGCTTCGACGCCACACCGAGCAAATTCGAAGGCACCATGAAGTTGTAACCGGCAATCATGGCTCGGGGATCCGTACTGCATTGCAGTCATATAGCGACTTCTTAGCTCTGATGGAGGCAGAGGAGTCATCATTACTGAAGAGTGTCCGGCAATTAATTTCTTTGCGATTTTTCAACCACATCTATTCAGCCCTTGTGCTTGTAGAGGCAGGCCTATTTGGCGACGCGCAAGGCTGCGAGAGATCAGCACTCGAAGCATTTGCTGCATTTCAACTGGTCTCGCTGTGCCCTGAATATGCAGAACAGTATGAGTGAGAAGAATTTCCGAAGCCGGTGAAGGTCAGGCTACTGCTTGAGCAGAATGGTGCAGCAGATATCGCAACTCAACTACAGGATTTGTACGCCTCATCAAGTGGGGTGGTTCATGTCACAAGGAGGCACGAGCGATTCAGTGTAGCCTGGATAGGGAAAGAGGCAGGGGAGCTAAAGTTTGGCGGGGCAGAGTCTAGGCAAGATTGCGAGCACATGATCAGATGGCTTGGAACACTTATGTCGTGGTTTCTATCAGAGGAGACTAAACGAGTTTCTTCTCGGAAATATGATGGCTAACATCCAGATTCAGAAGACGGGAACAGAGATCCATTACTGCTGCTTCCAGACCATGCCCGCTTCTGATCTGGAGCGTTGGAAAGATGCAGGCATCCGTATTCGCATGGCCCTTGGCCTGAACATGTGCGATCTGCTGCAGGTGCTTTCCCTCTCTTGGTGGTCGAAGCGCGGCTATGGTGAGAAGTACGTGGGGGAGCCTTTTTGTCGCCAACCGTCTTCCGAGAAGGCGAATTTCGGTTTTTCTTCTTCTCTCGCGAAGAAAGCCGTAGGCACATCCATGTCAGCCATCCGGATGGTGAGGCGAAGTTCTGGCTAGAGCCGACCATTGAACTTGCCCGCAACATCGGGCTAGGCTCGGCGAAGATGAAAGAGGCCGAGCGCCTCATCAAGACCCGCCACAAGGAGATCACCGATGCTTGGAACAACCACTTTGGTGGCTGAGGTCACCAATGTTTCCGGACATTGTGTCTGGATACTTCTTGATGATGAGGAGTTCGCACTTCCGTACTCAGAGTTTCCGTGGTTCAAGGCAGCTACGATTCAGCAGATCCTCAACGTGCTGCGTCCTACGGCCGACCACCTGTTTTGGCCTGACTTAGATATTGATTTATCTGTTGAGTCGATACGACATCCTGAGAGGTTCCCGCTACGGGCGAAGAGCACTTTCCAACCAGCCCCTTGAGTGGACAGGCCGCCACAAACTCCCTGCGGTGCCACCGCAAGCTTCCTGCCTGCCACTCAGGGGCAGCGTTAGACAGGCCAAGCAGCCGGTTGCGCTCTTCGTATCTCCTGGGATACAGTTGGTGTATGCTCGAAATCCGGGAGACGTCTGCCTATGCCGCGTGGTTTTCTGCCTTGCGTGACCGGGCAGCCAAAGCTCGTATCGACATTCGGATCAGGCGTCTCTCCTTGGGCAACCCAGGTGATGTTCGCCCTGTAGGAGAGGGCGTATCAGAGCTACGAATCCACTACGGACCCGGCTATCGGATCTATCTCACAAAACAAGGAGAGGCCATCGTGATCCTTCTTGCAGGCGGGGACAAGAGCTCTCAAGATCAGGATATTCGTCTCGCCAAGCACCTTGCTCGCAACCTCTAGGAGATAACAATGACAAAGACAAACACGACAATCTGGGACCCAGCCGCACACCTAACCACTGCCGATGATGTCGCGGCTTATTTGGAAGCAGCGCTTCAAGATGGAGATCCTCAGCTTGTAGCCGCTGCTCTTGGCGATATTGCCAGGGCCAAAGGGATGAGCCAAATCGCACGTGAGGCGGGTCTAGGCAGGGAAAGTCTGTACAAATCCCTGTCTTCCTCAGGAAATCCAGAACTAGCCACCGTATTGAAGGTTATCTCTGCACTAGGCTTGCAACTACATGTCAGCGCTACTGACAACGCGAAAATGGCTGTCTAACCAGCCCCTCGAGTGGACAGGCCGCCAACATCTCTCTGCTTCGCCACCAAAACCGCCTTTCCTGCCACTCAGGGGCAGCGTTAGGTGGGTACAGCAAGCATCAATTGCTCTGATGAAAGCAGGTGCAATTCAGAAGGGACCATTTGTATGTACAGATGCATTCGGGCGGGCTATAGTACATTGAGGCCTTGAGCTCAACAGCTAAGTTCATGACTGAAGGATCTATTGAACCAATTAAGCCAGAGCAGCTAGCTGCCGAATCGAGAGTGTTCGTAGGTTATTTATCACAGTTCGGCTTACCCACTGAAAATATTATTGCAACAACAGAAGAACGAGCTGTCATTGCCGCCAACCTTCCCAGCTTCCTTTCTACGCTTACTCCAGAGACGAAAAAGGACGCACGGTATTTGTCAAAGTTTGTCGGCGCAACTGCCATTGGGCTTTTTGATGCGGCTCTTAATTATGTCTGGAACGAAGTAGTACTTTGTCTCAGAAAGAAATCTAGCATCTACGGCATTGACCTGTTCTTTGATGCTGCAGTTGGCGGCAAGAATCGAGAGGCTTACAAGAGTGAGGATGATTTGGCAGGACTTAAGGACACAGTTCTACTCGATACGTGCAGAAAGCTAGAATTGATTTCTGATATTGTCTACATTAAGCTGGACAATATTCTTACAATGCGAAATGAGCTGGCCGCCTCTCATCCGAATGTCGAATCTATCGGGGGCTTTGAGCTGCTGGGTTGGTTGCAGACATGCGTGAAGGAGGTGCTACAGGATCAGCCCTCCGAGTCAGCGATAAAAATAAGAGCACTTGTCGACAATCTAAAGACCAGGAATGATGTCATCGATGCAACGTCGCTTACTCGCATTCAACTTGAACTAAAGAATCTTTCGCCTGCACATATTAATAACTTACTCATGACATCTTTTGGAATGTTTGTGGACCCAGTTTCAGGCCAGGTCCTTCGCAAGAACATAGCCGAGATAGCGCCTACCATTTGGCAGTATTCAAGTGACAGCTCCAGATGCAGGGTGGGTGTTGTAATTGATGGGTATAGAACGAATCTTCATCAAGAAAAGCTCGAAAGAGGCGTGGAGTATTTAAAGTTGGTGGGCGGCCTAATGTACGAGACTCTTCCAGTTCGGATAATTGCCCTTGAGAAACTGGCTGAAGATCTTGAAGACGCTCATCAAGGAAGAGATAACTACTATCACGAACCAGGCATAATGAATGATATTCTACAGTATTTTCGTACATCTACGGATATCCCCAAGGAGGTCCTGCCACGCCTAGTGAGAACAGTACTCCGTTGTCGTCTTGGTCGTGGCCTGAGCTATCGCAATGGAGTTAGCCCGAGCGGCTTGCCTCTTTATGACAGGTTTTTGACACTGCTTGATGATGATGGTGTCGTTGAGTGTATTGCCTCCTTTTTTAAGCCAGATCTTAACTCCAAACTTCGAATCTCGATATGCCAAGCCCACATGTCTTCGATTCTGTCAAGTCTGGAAAACATCGTTATTTCAGAAAGGCTGAAGCAAGCGCTTCAATATCTTTCTAGGGATGTCAAGAATGCCTACAAGGCAAATGCTCGTCACGAGTTTAGAGAGTTAATGCAGCCTATTTTGCAATGGCCTATAGAAGAATGATGAAGGTGTCGCATGTCGGCGTTATTTCCACCTAACAAGCCCCTCGAGTGGACAGGCAACCACAAACTTACTGCTGCGCCACCTATGGCTCCCTGCCTGCCACTCAAGGGCAGCGTTAGGCAGACACCACATCCACGGTCGGAATCCGACGACTACGATTACAGCAGAGGAGAATCACCCGATGAATGACAGCACCAGCTCTCGCCCGATTCAAGAAAGTGACGCACTTACTGGGCCTCCTTCACCGCTGGTTTTTATCAGCCACGACACTCGTGACGCGGAGCTAGCCGAAGCCTTCAGCAAACTTCTCAAAAAACAGGCGCTTAATGGAAAGACTACAATCAACTTCGGATGTCGTCTGCCTTTTCACTGAGCGCAGTCTTGATCGCCCATGGCTGTTATTTGAGGCGGGTGTGGCCGAGGAAGAGAAAGCGCTGCCGGCCAGCAATGGCGGGATGGGCTTCCAGGAAAGGCGTGGCGACATCGCAGGACGGATCAGGAATGCCTTGGCTGCCGTAGCCCACCACCACCTCATGGCAGGTGTAGAGCCAGAAGGATTGGCGAGCGAGGAGGCGCTCCTGGTTGCAGGTGAAGCACACGGCATCGGCCTCCCGCAGGGGGGGGTAGATGGCCCAGGGCCACACGAGCCATTTCTTGAGATGTTTGAGCGGATAGCGGTAGCGAAACCAGGGATCGAGCATCCCGTGGGGAAACACGAGAAAGGGGGTGGAGGTGCCCCGCACGGCCAAGAAGGCGGCAAGCAGATGGAAATCCCAGATCCCGTTCACCACCACGGCGTCGAACTCGCTTCGATAGGCCCGAATCCAACGCAGAAGAGAAACGGGGAAGAAGCGGTCAAGCCAAGAGCGGCGAAGGGGCTCCACAGGCACCCCGGGGAAGCCGAGAAAAGGCGCGCCTGGAGGATCGAGGGAAGCAATGGCAACGGAATGGCCGAATGCCCGGTGGGCGACCGACACCTGACGGATGCCCTCAATCGGGCCACCGCCCACGGGGTTCACCGATTGAACAACGTGCAAAATCCTCAGCCGCATGGAGGGGGCCGCGCTCAATCCCTCATTGGTGGGATTGGTGCTCCGGGGCAGGTGTGGTTGGCGAGGGATGGAGGTGAGGGGATGTGGAGAATGGCCTGCTCCAGGGAGCGCCATTGGCCATCCTGGCAGAGAATTTGGCCGCAGTTGGCGCAAAGAGGCAGGAGTTCGCTGAGGCGGCGGAGGCGGTCTTGGGAAGCCCGCAGTGAAGAGAGAGAGCGGGAAGCAAGGGCGGTGAGGAGTGCCAGAAGGAGGAAGCGGGCGGCTGTTGTGAGGGATGGGGCTTGCCCCACCAAGGCCGCCAGAAAACAAACGAGGTAGGCGGGAAGAGGGCCGAAGTTGTAAAGAGCGAGGCCAGCGGGAATCAGGAAAAGGAGGAGGGCCAATTCACTGGTGGTGGTGGCATCAATCCAGTAGTCGAGCGCAAAGGCAGCGATGATGGCGATGGCAGCGCTCCACCGGCTGAGGGGTTGTCTTAGGGGGGGAAGAGGGCCTTTGCCCCTCAGCAGCAGCGGCATGGCCGTCAAGGGCGAGAAACCAGCAACAGTGTTTGCTGAGCTTTAGGTCTAAGACCAGATAACACTGAAGATGAATGATTTTATAAGAATCTCAAGACTTTGATGGCTGGCCTCGCTACACAAGTGCATGCAAGGGACATCCGGGTTTAGGTAGAGCCCTGCTCCAGCTCCTGCACCTTCAGCACAATCATGGCCTCATAGATGCTCTGGAGGAGGGCATAGGTGAAGCCAGGCCCCCCATCGAGAAAGCCACGCTTGATCCCATAGAGCAGGAGGAATTTGATCAGGGGCCTGGCGGGCAGGCGGTAGAAGAGTTCCTTCTGGTGGAAGCGGCGCCGGTTGAAGTCGGGTTCAAAGAAGGCGGCGCGGAGGCTGAAGGGTTCTTGGCTGGCCCGGTTCTGGAGAATCTGCTGGGCTTCCAAAGTGCTGTAGGTGTTATGGCGGGCAAACCAATGGCTGAGCCCTTTGGAGAAGGGGTAGTGGTCAAGGGGGTGGCGCAGATCGCCAACGGGGCCATCTACAACGGTAACGGGGTTCACCAAGCGCTCGTAATGCACAAACTCAGGGCGAAAGAAGCGGATATACCAAGGCGAGGTCTGCACATGGCGAAGCTGCCGACCCTGAAAGAAATCGCGGCGGCGGATGCGGTAGGCCACGATCAAGGGATCAGGGTTGCTGGCGATGGCCTGGAGTTCCGCGGCGGCTTCAGGGGTGAGGCGCTCATCGGCATCGATATAAAACACCCAGGGGTTATGGAATGGAACATGTCGCAATCCCCAGTTCTGATGGGTAGCCCAGTTGTCAAAGGGACGCTGAACAATGCGTACGCCCGCAGAAGCGGCGATATCGAGGGTTCGGTCTGTGCTGCAGGAGTCGTAAACAACAATGTCGTCACTCCAGGCAACAGAATTTAAGCAACCTGGAAGGTCTTGTTCTTCATTTTTTGTGAGGACAAGGATAGACAGTGATGTTCCAGAATGATTGCTGGTCGAAGAATTCATCATCACCATCGAGCTTTCAGCTGCTCCGCCAACCGCAGGGTGAGCTGCATCAACGTGAGTGTGGGATTGGAGCTACCGCCGGTGGGAAACACCGAGCAACTTGCCACATAGAGATTGTCGGTGCCATGCACGCGGAGGTCAGGGTCCACCACCCCGTGGCCTGGGTCGGCCGCCATGCGGGTGCCGCCCATCAGATGGTAGGTGTCACGGACGCTGGCCTCCCAACCACTGCCGGGCTGGAATGTTTCAGTCCAATGGAGGGTGCCGATGTCCCATGCCAACCATTGGCGTTGAAAGAGCTGTCGATAGGCGGCGAAGGCCTTTCGCTCAGCATCGCCCCACTGCCACTGCAACACCGCTTTGGGCATGCCGAGAGCATCGTGCTCGGAGGAAAGAAAAATACGGCTCTCTGGGTTGGGCTGTTGCTCAGTATCAATATGGAGCACGATGGGTGCACCGGACGGGCACCAGCGGCGTTGTCGCCCCAGCCGTTTCCAGGCCAAATAGGCCAGATCCAGGGTTTCGGCCGGTAGTTGGGCCAAGTGAGGGCCCGGATGCTCCTGAGCTCCACCATCTCCACGCTGGCGGGCTTGGAGTTGCTGGCGCAACCAGGCGAAGGCCGACGACTCAGGCGCCTCAAACACCAGGTGACCCATCACATTGAGGCAACCCTGGCGGGCCTGCCAGGCCGCGGTGGATTCGAGCTTAAGGGTGTGGCGCGTGGCCCCGAGAAACCAAGGCGACAGCCGTTGCAGCAGCTCACGGCGGCGCGTTGGCTGAAGCACAGCGGCCTTCACAGAGAGGTGGTCGTGAAACCAGCAGCCCAGATGGCCGCTCTGATTGCCGATACCGGCCCGGTGCACGCTGCGGGAAGCCAAGAGAAGGCGGGTGGATTCGATCGTGCCAGCAGCGATCACCACCTGGCGGGCTCGGAATCGAAAGGAGCCTCCCCGAAGCGTGTGCACCTGCACACCGTCCACATGGCGGCCATCGGGGTGCAGATCAATGGCCGTAGCACTCGCGTGCAGGAAAATTCGGGTAACGGGATCCTCCTGGCAGCGGCGCCCGAGGCTGTGGGCGACATTGCGGCAGCGAAAGGGCGCCCATTTGGAGAAGCGGAGCTGAAGATCGCTCTCCTGAAGGGCGGGGCGAGGCTGGGGCAAGTGCTCCAGTAAGTGGTCGTCGTAGGGGGCATGGTTCACCCCAAGCAGCTCCTCACACCGCTTGAGATGGGGAGTGAGCTCGCTTGAAGTCAAGGGCCAACCGCTGTGGGGAACATGGGGGCGTTCAGCAAAATCCTGGGCAGCGAGAGGCAGCAGTTGCCCGCCCCAGCGGGTGGAAGAGCCGCCATACACCCGAAAGCGGCCTTCCAAAGCGCCGAGATGGGGTTTTGCCGTCATCTCTGCCGCATAGAGAGCCTGGCTTTCGGGCTCCAGGGTTTCCCCACCCGCTTCGAGAACATCCACCTGGCGGCACTGGCCCCGCAGGGCATCGGCCAGCACCAGGCCAGCAATGCCAGCACCAATGATTAACAGGTCGCTCTGAAATTCCTGATCAGAGGGGAGTGTTGCAGATCAATCAACGGCATAGAGCCTGGCAACTTGGGGCTGGAGAGCGCCAGAAAGCCTCAAAGGCGATGGCCTCAGAAGCCTCCCAGGGCAGCGTATGAAGCACCGAAAGAAACGGTACATGCGATCGGGATTGGTGGTGGCAAACAGAAGCAAGTCGCAGGGAGAAGCCGGCAGCGCTGAACTTGGGATGATCGTCATCCACCAGTTTGCAGATTCACGGGCATCAGAGCCGCTGAAATTTTTTGAGCCACTCCAACTCCATCTGCAGCCACCTGCTTATTTTCGTTCTTGACGGCCGCTGGTGATCAATTCAGACCTGTTAAATTGCACCAGCTGTTCTGCTTGGTGTTCTGTTTGGTCTTTATCTCCCTTTATTACTACAAATAAACCAATGACCTACAGATTCTGTATCTTCCCAGAGTGAGGGCAAGCAGACTACTTCGCTATAATGTATTTTGAAGAGGTTTAGCCAAAAAGAAACTGAGTTATTCCAGTACGATTGGCTTCTTTTTATCCAACCATTGTCAAGTTGATTGCGTGAAGTGGGCACTTGATGGAAAGAGGCTACTTTTGTTATCCTTTGGCTTTCTTTGATAGCCAGATCAAGGCTTGCCATGTCGAAATGCTCTAATGAACCAATCGAATAACTATAATCAAATTCATCATCTGCGAATGGAATTTCAGTTGCATTGCAAACTGTCAGACGATCGGCGCCGATCCCGCGGCCAATTGCTTTATTTATTAGAAATTCTGAAATATCACAGCCATACAAGTCAAGGTTCTTGAATTTTCTTAGATCCACAATGTTTTTGCCTGTCCCACAGGCAATATCAAGCGCTTTGCCTGAACGACATGTCATTAAAAAATCTAGTTCATGCCAGGCATTTTTGACACCCCAAGTCTCCAGTATTTTGGCAAAACCTTCATCCCAGTAGGGATCTAGATACTGCTTTGATGAATCCTGCCTTTTCGTGTCCGGCATTTTTCGTGAAGCACTAGGGATACCGTAGGCTCGAAGCAAGCGCTCCTTTGCCATCGAAAGAAAATTGATCACTGGCCTTAAACACACTGTTGGTTAACGCGATCATAGGGTTCTGCTCACTCTGCTCTCACAGTTGTTAGAAATATAAACGTTTGCATCTCATTGGTTCACCCGTTTCTGAGGGCAAGTGGATAGGCGTTACGCCTGATCACCGTCCGATCAAGGCAGGGCTTTTTCTAAGGCTGAAAAATCTGGGGCACCAAATCTATGACTGTAGATGCGGCTTCATAATAAATAAGTGTATCGCGATCACATCAAGAGGTAAGGGCGAACGGCCTCAAGGTACATGCCAGCATCGGGTTGGGCGGTAAAAAAAGCAATTCTCAAAGGTAAAACCAATGGGGCCAAACCCCTGCAAACAGATCCAGAGAAAACCTTATGCGGGAGATGGCTTTACCGCAATAAATGAATAGAGTCTCCCAGGGGCATTGGAGAATGAATTAACAAAAATAATAAAGGTTCTTCTGCAGGCAGATCCCAAAATCGGAGATTTCATTAAAGTGGTTGCAAAATGTGATCCAACAAGCTTTGAAAAGTGGCGTACACACATATTATTAATATCTTTTTCTAAAGAAGGGAAATAATTTATAGCTGTATCCAATGGGGCCAAGGATCGCATCAACTTTAATCCACTCAACCTAATTGCATCCTTGTATTCACTTAAAAGAAACGCGTTTTCACCACCATACAAATTATGGAGAGGGTGCTGAGCAAGGAAGACATGTAGATCCTCAGGTTTGCTAATTACATGTTCTCTGGTGGCAATTAAAATTCCTTTAGGCTTGAGTACCCTAGCAATCTCTTTACACGTTTGCCTAAGATTACAGGCATGATGAAGAGCTTGTCGGCAGTAGACTAAATCAAAGGTGTTTGCGGGAAATGGAAGAGTCTCAGAATAATCACTTACAACCTTAATTCCCAGGTTCGATACACACGCCAGAGAACGAATTGCACCAGCTCCTACAAGGGGGCTGGGATCTGGTTCAAGAGAAGTTACTGACCAACCATCTTTAGCAAGGGCAAAACTGCTTATACCACGCCCCGCACCGAGATCAAGAGCAGACCCCTTTCCAGAAGGTAAAATCCTTGAGACCTCAATCCATTCTTGGCTACGCCAAAAACGTTGTGCTGCGTCAATCAATGGGTCGTCAAAATAGCAGGCCTTAACAAGAGACTCTGCTTTGGGGTCACTTCGAAGTGTCATAACAGCTTCAGCCCAAGTTAGACGCTCCACTTATTTTAGATTATAAAGTATGATCTCAATTTACCATGATGCATCAAGCTTTGCAAGGGTTGTTGTTTGATTTGTGTGCAAATCAATTACATCAAGATCCTTGATCTGCTCATAACGACTACGACCACTCAAGAAGTTAAGTCGGCCACGCTGATCTCTGGAGTCGCGAAAACGTGACTCCACGTATACCTCTGCAGTCGAACATGGTCGCAGTCGTCCTAGACGGTCATTGCGCACAAAAAACAGATTATTACCGACTTTATTTGAACCAATAAGAGAATATCCCTTTTGAATAGCCAACCTCTCAAAAGCAGCCATTGATGCACCCCAGTATAAACAAGAAAAATGCGCGCTTAATCGATCAAAGGAAGGGGAATACGGGATAGAAACAGCATGCCTTGGGCCGAAGACACTATTCCACTCAACAACAACAATCACAGGATCAACAACTTGGATTTTCTTCCATATCCAATAATCATTGCCGTCAACATCAATACTCAATAGACCTATCGCTCCCTTAAAGCCAGAATCTAGAAGTATGTCATTAATATTATCACAATCAATCCAAGCTGCAACCGCGGTTAGATCATGTCGCCAATAGAGCTGGCTCTTCGTAACTAAATCGATAGAGGCGGCACTTCCATCGATAATCATCCCTTTCCATTGATCTCCTTGAAGGAGGTACCTGGTATTTGATTCTTGGTAGTTCTGAACACCAAACTCAACGAATATTTGCTCATCACGAGTGAGGCCTGCCTCACGAATTAGATATTGAAGAATACCATCTTCACCATATTGAGAAAAGACCTTGAATTCAGCATCTTCCAATGATTTCAATGGGGCACGATCGGCATTCTGTAGAGCCAAGGCACGGCCTTGCAATATCAGCTGATGATCAATATTCTCCTTCAGTAAAGCGAGCTGGGAGGAATAATTAGGAAGGAAACGTAAAAGAATAGGATTTAAAGCAGCCTTTCGAAGAGAAGATGGATTAATGTGCATCGCGAAAATCAGTTAGACAATGATTGTAGAATTGGGGTTAATCTGTTGCGATACAACATGCCAGGCGGCACATCTTTTGTAACGATTGACCCAGCCGCTATAACACTGCCTCCACCAATATGAACTCCCCTGAGAATGGTAACACCAAAACCAATCCAGACATCATCTTCGTTTCCGCCGTCTGGGTAGAGCCGGCAGAAGGTGGGATTGAGTCGGGCCAGGGTCGGATCTGCCAGCCGCTGAACCTTGCGCAATGGATGGCCCTTAGGAATCCGGTCCGCGCATCCGCGCAGTGCCATTGAGCCATTCTCCCGCGGCTGACTTGGTTTTTCAGCAGCCTCCTAGAGAGTCAAGGTGGGAAGTGACCGCCATCTCTGTCGCATAGAGAGCCTGGCTTTCGGGCTCCAGGGTTTCCCCACCCGCTTCGAGAACATCCACCTGGCGGCACTGTGCCCGCAGGGCATCGTCCAGCTCCAGGCCCGCAATGCCAGCACCAACGATCAGCAGGTCGATCAAGAGCATGGAGCCTGGCCAGTAGAGGCTGGAAGGCGCCAGAAGCGCTCGAAGGCGATCAACTCTGCTGGGTCCCAGGGGGGGCTGTGGAGCAAGGTGAGGATGCGCCGCAATCGATCGGGTTGCGTTGTGGAAAACAGGAGAAGGTCACCGGGAGAGCCAGCCAACGCAGAGCCGAGGAGGGCGGCCACCAGGGCGTCCGTCTCGGCGAGGGACAGATTGAGGCGATCACTCCAATGGTGCTGGAGCTGGGGAACGGCGGCAAAGGCCTGTTGAATCGGAACAAGAGCATGGCGAATCCGCCCAAACCGCCCCTTCAAGACAGGGGAGATTTCCTTTGTGAGGGCAGCCGCGAAGTCCGGCAACAACAGATGGTCGTCCCACTGCACACAGTGGGAGGCCAGCTGGGGCCGTTGGCGGCAGAGGGGCAAGATTTGCTGGGGACAACCTGAGATGCCGAAACCACCGATCAACCCTTCACAGTGCAGCTGCTGGAGGCAGGCTTCCAGGCCAGGGTCGATCGTATCCCTAGGGGAAGGTTCATGGAGCAACAGCAGATCGACAGCACCAAGGCCCAGTTGGTCCAGACTGGTGCTGAGGCTCTGGCGGCATTGGGCGGCACTGAAATCCCTCGGCACCATTCGCGTGCCATAGAACCGCCGGGCCAAGGGACGCAAAGCCGGAAGGCGCTGCAGCAAGCGACGTAATCCACCCTGTCGCTGCGCTGCGGGGGAAGGGGGATCAGCTGTGCCCAAGCCAAATTTGGTGGCCACCGTGAGGTCGCCAGGGTGGCGGCGCAATGGCAAAGAAAGCTCGGCTTCGGCAAGCCCCAGGCCATAGAGACGAGCCACATCAAAATGGCAGATACCCAGATCAACAGCCAAGTCAAGGAGGTGCTGCCGGTCGCTCGCCTCAGGGAGCCGAAGCAGGCTGGCACAACCGAAACCAAGCGCCGTGGTTGTCCTCCCATTGGGCAGGGTGAGGGAGGGGATCATTCAGGAGCGGGCGTAGCTTGGTGGCGTGCGCGGCTTTATTGGGCGGCAGGGATGGCCCGCACACACTGTCCAGGAGGGCTGGTCGCGGGTTACAACGCTGCGGGCGCCGATCACAGCGCCATCGCCAATGGTCACGCCAGGTCCCAAAAAGGCCTCCGCACAGATCCAGGCATCCGCTCCTATCTCGATCGGGCGGGCAAAGAGTTGAAAGTTTTCTGATTCATAATCATGACTGCCTGTGCAGAGATGCACGCCCTAGGACACCACTGCGCGCTCACCCAAGACCACTGGAGCCATGGCATAGCAGTTGACACGACGGCCCAGTGTGGAATGGTCTCCCATCCGAAGATGCCAGGGTGCCCAGATCTCCACATCACTATAGACGTAGCAATGGGAGCCGATACGGGCACCAAACCGCCGGAGAAGCCAGCAGCGCCAGCCATGCATGTATGGGGGGGGCGGACGGAATACGAGGAAGCAGGCAATCAACCAACCCACCCGAGCCAGGAGATTACTTCGACTGAAGCTTGGACCCACGAAAGGATTAGGCTTGGAGAGAATCAAATTACCCCAAAAATGTTACTAGAGGTTTACAGCACTAACTCGCAAGAAGGACGCTGGAAAGGGTTAAGAGATTACATTTACTGAGGGTTTAGCAACTTATTCCGATGAACCATAAGCAGAGGAAGAGGTAGTAGCGACAAAAAGAATTTATCAGGACTAAATATATTGCCACTTTGAGACCACGAGAGCGTCAAGAAAATACAATAAGACAAGGCAAGCTTAGCCCCTCCAAAGGACGAACGCAATACAAGAATGGTCATTATAAAGTAAGATGCAAAAAAGACGCCATAGAGCAACAGATGGGAGACAACACCAGAATCAACTGAAGAAAAACCCGCACGATTTAACTCCACTTGAAGAGAAGATCCATATCCAAATATATTCTGGGCAAAGAGAACAAAAGGATATATCCTTCCAGCTGAAGATAGGTCTGTTCCTCCGGAAATTGAAGCAAAGCGTGTCTGAAATAGCCGGATAAACGGGAGGTCGAGCAAAAATACGGTTGCAACAGGAAGGGCAAGTGAGCACACCATAGCTATTACATAAACCGACTCAGTCCTTCTGCGCAAGAAGAACAAAAAGAAATAAATGAGCAAGAAGCAAAAAAACAAAAAACCCAAAAATGACCCAGTGGAAACCAACATCAAGAGACCTAGTATAAACAATGAAAACAAGAGCGGCTTCGAAAACAAACAAAAAACGAATGCGGAATTGGCCTGATTTTTATTTAGAGTTATGCCCAAGAGAATTACGTAAGTGCACGCGCCTATAACAAGAGCCAAATAACTAGGCTCGCCGTAAAACATACTAATGCGTCCAATATTCGCTTGGTAATAGATGGAATTCAATGCTTGATCAATCGTTTCAAATGTTTTATTAGTTACGAGCCAACGGTCCAGAAAAATGACAAGCCGAGAAGGATTGAGCGGGCTCCCAGGAAGGAAACTCAAAAGAAAAGAAAGAAAGAGGAAGAGATTTACAATAGCGGCTGAATTAATTACTGAAGATGCAATTTTCGTTCGCCGGATTTGCAAAAAGGTGAGAGATGGGCCCGTAAAAAAATAAACATAAGCAACCATAAAGAAGATGATTCGCAGCTGCAACAGGAACCTCTCAGAACTTAGTATGATTCGGACGGCAAGGATAAGTGCTGCAGCCCAAAGAATAAGTTTTTCTTCATTCACTCTGGGAATATTAATTGATGATGCCGAAAACAAGAAACAAAGGACGATAGCCAAAAAGCCGAGAGATCCACCTGAGATCCAATAGCTAATACCTAATTGAAGTGAAAGCAAAGAGGATACAATTAAAGCAATAAAAAACCAATGGTATACCATGACGAGGTTTTAGTAGGTCAGAATTTCTGGCGGATTGAGCCAGCCAGGTCACACTGAATAGTTTCGATGCTAAATTTTTCTCTGCATAATGAAGCACAGGCCATAATTTCTTTGCGATTATGACGCCATAAAGATTTTGAAGAAGCAAGTTTTTGGGTGAGCTGATGAACACTTTTGAATACGCAGTCCTGGGGCAATTCAAAAGCTTCTGAACCTGGAACTGGCGTCGTCAAAGGTAGAGCGCCGCTCGCAATTATCTCTACAAGCTTAAAAGGAAAGACATAATTAGAGTTAAGAATTGGGCGGTGCGGATTTACGACTACATCTGCAGACGCGTAATGATCAAACAAAACATCAAGAGGAACTACTCCACTAAAGACAATTTGATCATAACGCGAGAAGGAATCGATTAAGCTTGTTGGAGCTGATCCGACAAGCTGTAACTGAAATGATTTATCAGTTATTTCAAGGAAAGCACGAATGAGATCCAGAACTCCCTTATCCTCTTGATAAGATCCTGCATAAAGAATGACAGTTGTGTCCAACGAAAATGGTTCTAGGCGATAGTGAACAGCCTTTACATACAAAGGATCAAGTGCCGGCGGAAGTATTTTAATATTATTCTTTGAGGTACGAGTTAGTGATGCAAAAGCACTTGCAACAGAATCACTAACCGCAAATATTTGATCCGCCCTCTTACTTAATAAGATAGACATGAATAGGTCTATACCACCAGCAATTCCATGATTCTCTAGACGCGCCGATGGAAGATCTTCTAATTGAAGGACCAAGCGTAAACGCGGCCTCAAAAAAAGGGCAACTATTGCAACTATCGCCTCAGCCGATCTGGAATTATAGAGCCATAAAATACTTGAATGGTTTACGCCTGCAGCAGAGACAAAAAAACGATAAGAAGAAACAATAAGTTGAATAAAACGAGCGGGAATATTGCTGGATTGGCAAAGAGGAATTACTGAAAGGGGTTTGGACGATTGAAAGTGAGGAGCAATATTTAATCGGATGATCTCAAAACCGAAGCTTGAGAGCATCGAAGTTACTTGATTAATTTTTCGGTGCCTTCCAAGGGAGAACCAACGATGATGCGGATTCTCTACAAATGCACCAACAAAAAAGAGTTTCAACGTTAAGAGATAGACCTGAAGGTTTTAGTGCGTTTTGCCCCAGCTTAGTTCAGCGCACTTCTCAAATAAATCGGACAAGTGCATCATCGCCAGTAAAGTATGCGCATAAATTACAGCTCAGAAAGTATCGAATAGAAATCATCGGCAAATTTGGCTGAACGAGCATCATGTCTTGAGACTGCTTCACTAAGACTTTCTGTGCTGAGACAGTTATTAGCAGCAGACATCATCCTTCTTTCCATACAGGCTGCAAGATGGCCTGGATTATGAGGGTCAAAAAAAAGTGCTTCTCCAAATTGGCATTGCTCTCGATGAACATTAATATCTGACAAAATAAGAGGAACACCCAAGACTTTAGCCTCCTCAACTGTTGTGCTCCACCCCTCAAATAGTGACGGATTGATTACACTTAGCGAGGCAATCATTAAGTGAGGTATGTGTGAATAGGGAATAACACCTAGTATGCGAAAATTTTTTGACAAGGAGGAGGCGTGTATCTCATTAATAATTTGATGAATATAATTTGGATTGCGAGCGTCGATTAGAGGGCCACTGCAAACTATTGAAGCATCAGGAAATTTATTTAGCAATATTTTTAGAGCACAAATGGCAATGTTGTGGTTTTTGTGTGCCCAGAACTGTCCGGGGAAGAAAAAGTACGGGGATTTTAATTGATATTTAGTAAGAATTTCGGAATTCCGTCCGGCAGACAAAATCTTTGGCGGAAGGCAAGTGAATCTAAGGATTCGCACTTTATAGTTATACTTTGAATAAAATTGCTTTAAATCGTACGCGGCATCATTGCTGCTAACAACAACCAAGTCTGAGTATCTTAAACATTCAAGAAATATTTTTTCTCGTTTACGTATTTCTTGCTTTGAAAAGAAATGGGGAAGGTGTTTATGTTGAAAATCAGTAATCCAGGAAATTGATTTGAGATTTGCCACCCTAGAAGGAGAACTATGAGATCTTACTGTTGCTCCATTTTTCAGAATAATAGGCAAAGGGCAAGCTTAATACACCAGTTGTAGGAATTGCCTTGGGTGTACGGCTAGATCGCGTCACTACTGGCCCATTCTATCAGTTTCAAAATATGGATGACAGCGAACAAGATCTAACGAAACTGGTTCATCAACTTGCCCGGCGCGTCCCAAGTCTTGAACTCGATGATGACGTCGTAAGGGAACAAGTTCAAGCTTTCAAGACATCTGAAGACATAATCCTCAAGAAACTCGCGGGATCGTCTAAGAAGAAAGCTGAGACAGAGGAAGCAGAAGACAGCCCTTTTGCCAAGATAATGGAGGAGATGAAGACTCTTCCTACGCGCGTTGCTGAGCGGCTAGTCGAGAGCGGCGATCCCATCAACAAAAGACGCTCACGTCGTATTCATCCAATGATGCTTGAAGAACTTATGCTTATGTCGGGTCAATCAGGTGACCCCGTAGAAATCTTGATGGTTGCAAGCCTAATCCGAGACGACATACCATGGCTATATGAGCTTACAATGGAGGTCTATAGAGCTGCAAAATCGGGAGATGCTGATTTGATTGAAGCCGAGATTATCAGGCTTCAACGCTTCTCCAAATCAATGATGCGAGGACCATTCATAGATGCCTTGGGACTCTCAGACAGCAAAGAGGCTTACATGTTTGCGCATGAATTACCAATAATGTTGGAGAGATCGCTCCGACGAGAATTGGCCAACAAGCCTCCTTCTCGCCGAAGGTCAGCTATGAAGCCAGTTGATAATGCTCAGATTCACAGTGATGCCTAACTGGCCCCTCGAGTGGACAGGCCGCCGTCAAGTCTTCGCTGCGCCACCCGAAACTCCTTGCCTGCCACTCAGGGGCAGCGTTAGAAGGATGTGTTGCCCTTTGCGAGAAGGAAGGACGCGTTGCGTGTTCGTAGCCAGGAGGCTACAATTGGTGGATGGTTAAAGTCCGCCAGACAGAGCGGTTCGTCCGATGGCTTGGGGGTCTGCGTGATCTGAGGGCCTAGCGAAGGTTCTGGCCGGATCGAGCGTCTCATCGGTGGCAATCCTGGTGACGTCAAGTCCGTTGGGGCGGGCGTGTCGGAGTTGCGGATCAACTACGGCCCTGGATACAGGGTCTACTACCTGCAGAGGGGAACCAAGTTGATCATCCTTTTGGCCGGCGGAGATAAAAGCTCACAAGCCAAGGACATTGATGAGGCCCTTCTGCTGGCAGCCAACCTGACGGAGGAGACCTGATGAAAACCACAACCACCCTCTATGACGTCGCCGAGCATCTCCGAACACCTGAGGAGATGGCGACGCACCTGGAAGCCTGTATCGAGGCGGCGGATGGAGATGCTGCCTTCATTGCCAAAGCCCTGGGCGACATTGCGCGAGTCCAGGGGATGACCCAAGTGGCAAGAGACTCGGGACTTTCCAGGGAGAGCCTCTACAAGGCATTGTCTGGGCAGCGCAGCCCGAGCTTTGACACCATCCTGAAGGTGGTCACTGCACTGGGTCTGAAGTTGAGCGCAAGTGTGAGAAGCGAAGCGGAGGTGGCTTGAGCTTTGAAGATGAGGCGTAGGTCTGCAAACGCTGCCTGTGGAGATGCGACACCTTCGAACAAACCCCTGGAGTGGAGAGGCCACCATGAATTCACTGCTGGCATCAGAGACTCATTGCCTGACACTCAAGGGCAGCGTTAGCCAGAGCAGAGGGATGCACGAACGTCGCGGGCGTGACTACAATGTGGTCACGTCTTAGGGCTGTGGCCGTGGTTCGAGCGAAGCTGGTCAAAATTGGCAACTCAAGAGGGATCCGTCTCGCCAAGCCGCTGCTTGAGGTTGCAGGCCTGGCTGACGAAGTCGAGATCGAGGCGGCTCCAGGGGTTCTGACCATCAGGCCATCGGCTCAACCGAGGGCTGGCTGGGCAGAGGCGGCGGCGGCGTTCCAGCCGGAGGGCCTGATCGATGAGATGACCGCTACTCGGTTTGATGATGAAGAGTGGTCATGGTGACTGAAGAACACGTCTCAAGAGGCAATATCTTCCTTGTCGCGTTGAATCCAACTCGCGGATCTGAAATCAGAAAGACGAGGCCTTGTGTCATCGTTTCGCCAGACGAGCTGAATTCTCACCTACGCACATTCATCGTTGCGCCGCTCACAACTGGCGGTCATCCATACCCTTTTCGAGTGCGTTGCACATTTGATGGTAAAGACGGTCATGTTGTGGCTGATCAGCTGAGAGCTGTAGATAAGGAACGTCTCGTCAAGCCATTGGGGAGACTGTCGGAGGCTACGCTCAATGAGCTGCTGGGTGTTCTTCAGGCGATGTTCGCTGTATAGAGGCCTGGCTAACACAGCCATGCACCTGACCCGCCCCCTCCAACTTCCCGTAGCCCAACAAGATCCCTAACCAGCAGCTTTCTGCGGGCAGGTGATGGCCAGCGCCAGGGAGATGGGGCACAGGCAGCAAAGACCAAGAGTCGCGTATTCAGCGCATAGCCGCTGCTTGGGTTGTGCAGGCTAAGGTTTAAAAGTAGCGAAACAATCTTGGTGTGAGGATTCCTCGCGACCTGGCTCAGGAGGTTGGCTTGGGGGCTGGGAGCGAGGTCAGTCTCACCGCGAAGGATGGTGAGCTGGTCTTGAGGCCCTCTGTGCCAAGCCTGCTCAGGCTTGAGGATCTTCTTGCGGGCGTCACGCCAGAGAACATCCATGCCTGCATTGATACGGGAGATGCCGTAGGAGCCGAAGCATTCTGATGCCGTCCTACAGGCCAGTTCACGGTGATCTGACCTGGCTGGAGTTCACACCACGAGCCGGAGGTGACCAGCAGACAAGAAGACCCGCACTGATTCCCTCAGCACAGGCCTAAATGTCGGGCTGGTCTTGTTCTGTCCTGCAAGCCCCAAGATCAAGCGATACCTATTCGAGGTGCAGCCCCCTGATCGATCTGCTGCGAATGGCATTGCTCTGTCGAATCAACCCAAGAGCCTTGATTGGAGATCAAGGACAGTGACATTCATCGAGCTGAGCCGCCACGGCCAGGCGTTGTTCTTCACTGAGCACGTCCTGGGACCAGATGATAGGGCGCGTTGATATCGGAGCATTGGCTGCTCTCCTGCTGAACAAGCGAATAGGATTAGCCGCTGACACAACCGAATGGCGCCCTTTTTGCTTCGGACTTCGCTGATGGCCTCCCTGGCCAGCCTCTGCCTGATCAGTGGCGTGCAGGCCAGGCAGGCTGCAGCTTCTGAGGTGCTTCGGTCGAGCGTTCGTGAGACCAGCGTTCAACAGGCCAGGCTCGGGCCTCTCCAACTGGAGAACGGCTACCCCACCGCCGCCACCGCCCAGAAGCTCTACGACGAACTCGACCTGCAACGCGCCACCCAAGTCTATCTCTGGGCCCTGCCGGCGGTGGGCTTCAAGGCGCTCTACGACGCCCAGGCGAAAACCATGGGGGTGCGCAACGGTGACGTACTGCTCTACCGCACCCTCCAGGACAAAGCGGGGATGCTCACCCCCAATATCACCACCCTCTACGCCTTCAGTTTCTGGGATCTGGCCAAGCAGGGCCCCCTGGTGGTGGAGGTGCCGGCCGGGCTCACCGCCGGCGGGGTGCTCGACATCTGGCAGCAGCCGATCACCGACATGGGCCAGACCGGCCCCGACAAGGGTGGCGGCGGAAAGTATCTGATCCTTCCCCCGGGTGGGCCCGAGGTGGTGGCGCCGGGCTACCGAATCTTCCGCTCCCCCAGCAACCAGGTGTGGTTCGGCACCCGCGGCCTGGCACCGGACAAGGCCGTGGCCGAGGCCACCGTGCGCCAGCACCGCCTCTACGGCTGGAACCAACGGGCCAATCCGCCGGCCACCGGCTACAGCGAAGTGGGTGGTCGCCCCTGGCAATCGGCCCAGCCCGCCGATCTCACCTACTGGCGCCTGCTCAGTGAGCTCTATGCCGATGAGCCCGTCGCCCCCC
>Ga0208787_1000379_pt1 | contig 21615 bp, 18 predicted proteins | sample Wag4_2014_7_11_FD_187362 | JGI IMG/M metagenome (GOLD analysis project Ga0208787, IMG submission 187362) | Fresh water microbial communities from Ohio, USA - Utica-2 Time Series HT 2014_7_11 (SPAdes) (version 2) | ecosystem: Environmental > Aquatic > Freshwater > Water tank | place: USA: Ohio...
TATTATTACCATACATTTTAACAAAATGATAACTTAACCATGCTCCAGGAACAAGATTTAAATCAACGTGCCATCCTAAATCGTCTAACCAAAAACATGTTATCTTCCTAGGTTTTTCCTCTTGAGAAACAGAACAAACATTCTCGATGAAATAAACGGATTCCCCGGGTACTGTTTGGACTTCCATTTTTAATCGATATTCTTTTATTTGAGGTAATTTTCCCAAATTTTCAGCTAACCAAAAAACGCTGTAAGGAGGAAAAATCAATGAGTCTCCAGGATAGAAGTAAGATGTAGAACTTATATTTTCATTAAAGGATTTACCTTGCCATTTCTCAGGTAATTCTATTTTTGTAATTATTTGATATTCAGAACTGAAATTTGCAACTAATAAAATATTATCCTCTTCTAATGTTTTTTCAACACAAAAAAGGGTATTGCTTTTTACCGTTAATATAGTCTCTTTCGCCTGACCATGTAAACAGTGGGTATCTTTTCTTCGACTTGAAAGGTTGGCTATAATATTAAATAAAATATTTTCCAAAGTGCCTGATTTCTTTCTTAATAAGGCTTTGTCCCAATCCATGAATGGTCTGTGTAACCATCGATTATCTTCTCTTTTTTCTTCGTCCTTCAGATAATCAAAATTATTTAAGTGTCCAATTTCATCGCCTGCATAAACTAAAGGAATACCTTTCATGAAAAAGATTATTCCGTGTAACAACTTAAATCGACTTATCGCCGATGCTAAATCATCCTTTTTATTTTCAATGTATGACTTTTGAATACCAATTAGCGCGGCTGTACTACCAGAAATTCGGGATTCCCCATTAAATTTATCTATTTGAAAAGAATATCCTTGAGCAAAACTATTTTGCCATATTCCTGTGTAGAATGCAGAACAAAACATTCGGGTTTCATGACCATTCTGTCCAACATCGGCGGCATTCTGATCAGAAATTCCCCAACCGATGTCATCATGACAACGTATGTAATTAATCCAGGTAGAAGAATGGGGAATTGGTGGAAGTTTTGATAGGGTAGTCTTTAACAACATGGTATTTTCACAAGCTATCGCATGCCATAAATGATTCATCAGGGTAGCATTATAACCAATTTCGCAAGCTTTACCCTCATAACCACCTGCCCCAAGATATCGTATTATATCATTTGGGGCTACAATAGCTTCAGATTTAAATAGCACACCTGGGGCAACTAAATGCATCAAATACTTATATGCCACTAAAAGCATAACCGCTTCCTCCTGGTTTTGACAATTTGTACCCATTTTTTTCCATAAAAAAGGTACTGCATCCAGCCTTAAAACATCTACTCCAAGATTAGCAAGAAATAGCATTTCCCCAAGCATTGCATTGAATACTTTGGGTTCACTATAATTTAAATCCCATTGATATTCATTAAATGTTGTCCAGACCCATTGATTAATTTCCTTTTGATACGTGAAATTACCTGGGGCAAAATCTGGAAAAACCTCAGGGAGAGTTCTCTCATATTGGTCTGGAATGGTACGGTCAGAAAACAAATAGTAATAATCCTTAAATCGATTTTCTCCTTTCAAAATACTTTGAGCCCATTCATGCTCCTTTGCTGTATGATTCATTACAAAATCAATGGCAACTATTTGATCTTCTGCATGCATTTTATCTATTAGGCCTATCAAATCATCATTATTTCCCAATTTCGTATTCACTTTTCTGAAATTTTTCACTGCGTAACCTCCATCTGCCTGACCTTCCCTAGGTTCTAACAATGGCATTAAATGAATGTAATTAACGCCTAACTCATTTAAATATGGGAGATAATTCTCCATTTCTTTGATGTTACCTGCATATAAATCAATATATAGCATAGTTGCAACCCATTTCTGATCTAAATGCCAGTCTTTTAATAATTCTCTTTTATTATCTATTTCTTTTAATGAATCTTTTCTATTTATATATGCTGAATTAATGGTTTCTATAACTTCGAGTAAATCCCTTTCTACTGAGTTTGGATAGAGTGTTTTAAAGATAAATTGGAAATCTGACCAATATTCAGATGCTTTTTTTCTAAGTGCAGGGTGGATATTTTCTATCATAATTTATAGTTATACTTAATTTTGTACAAAATAACATTTTTTAAATTAGTGGACAAATCAAAAATCTACAGGTGTATGAAAATAAAAAAAAGTAACTTTGATAAAAAAATGTCATATAGATTACCTGCTGAATGGGAAAAACAAGACGCTGTTCAATTTACTTTCCCCCATGCTGACTCAGATTGGAATATAATTTTAGAAGACGCTATTCAAGTTTTCGTTAACGTAATAACGGCTATTTTACCTTTCGAAAAGGTAATTATTGTAACCAAAGATTTAGCTGAAACAAAAAATTATTTTAAAGAGCATTCTTCTCAAAATTTATACTTTTTTGAAATAGATAGTAATGATACCTGGGCAAGAGATCACGGTGGCATTACTGTTTCTAATAATTTAGATATCAAAATATTAGACTTTACTTTCAATGGTTGGGGCTTAAAATTTGAGGCGAAAAAGGATGACCTGATTACTGAAAAGTTACATTTATCCAATGCATTTAAAGTACCTGTTGAAAAGGTGGATTTTGTTTTAGAAGGTGGTGCTATAGAGACTGATGGATTAGGTACGCTTATTACCACCAGACATTGTATGCAATCTCCTTACAGAAACCCCACTTTTTCAGAGGATCAAATCAATAATATGCTCTTCAAAAATTTTGGAACAACAAATATTTATTGGCTTAATAATGGATATTTGGCGGGTGACGATACAGATTCACATATTGATACTTTAGTGCGTTTTTGTAATCCTACAACCCTCGCTTATGTAAAATGCGATGATCAAATGGATGAACATTATGAATCATTGTCAAAAATGGAAGAAGAGTTAAAAAATATAGTCGATGTCAATGGAAATCCCTTTCATTTAGTTCCTTTACCATGGCCCGATGCTTGCTTTGCAGAGGATGGTCATAGATTGCCTGCCACTTATGCAAATTTTTTAATTATCAATGGTGCAGTGATACTGCCTATTTACAATGTTAAACAAGATCAGGAAGCAGTAAAAGTTTTAACCAATATTTTCCCTGATAGAAAAATTATTCCTGTGCTTTGTAGTACCTTAATTAAACAACACGGTTCTTTACATTGCATTTCTATGCAGTATCCCATTGGATCTATTAATTTATAATGTTATAACAATGAAAAAAAATAGTATCAAGGTTGGACTCATACAACAAGAATCCAGCCATAAACCTGGTGAAAATATAGACAAGATAATTCCAGAAATAAAAAGGTTGGCAAGCCTTGGGGCAAATCTTATAACGCTGCAGGAATTACATAATAGTATTTATTTTTGTCAAGCAGAAGATCCATCCATTTTTGATCTGGCAGAAACCATTCCTGGTGAATCAACTGAAAAATTAAGTAGGGTAGCCGCCGATAATAAAGTGGTTATAGTTTCTTCTCTTTTTGAAAAAAGAGCGCCTGGTCTATATCATAATACCGCCGTGGTTTTTGAAAATGATGGCAGTATTGCTGGAAAATATAGGAAAATGCATATTCCGGATGATCCGGCTTATTATGAGAAATTTTATTTTACACCAGGAGATATCGGGTTTGAGCCCATTCAAACGAGTGTGGGTAAACTAGGTGTTCTTGTTTGTTGGGATCAATGGTATCCCGAAGCTGCCAGGCTGATGGCTTTGAAAGGGGCTGAAATTTTAATATATCCTACAGCTATTGGTTGGGAACACACCGATGCTGAAGAAGAAAAGAATAGACAATATGATGCTTGGTTTACCATACAAAGAGGACATGCCATTGCCAATGGATTACCTTTAGTGGCTATTAACCGATGTGGATTTGAACCTGATTGGACAGGAAATACAAAAGGCATAACCTTTTGGGGACAAAGCTTTGTATGTGGACCTCAAGGGGAAATCCTATTTAAAGCAGACAGTACTTCCTCCAATGGCTATGTAGTGGAAATAAATAAAACAAGAACGGAGGAAGTGCGCAGAATGTGGCCATTTTTTAGAGACCGACGTATCGATGCTTATGGCGAAATTACAAAAAGATACATCGATTAGTCATTCTGCTAAAAACTTTGAATTAGATCATATTGAGAAATAATTTGGTAATCACCTGCTGTTTTTTTGACAATTACAGCAGGTGTTTGCCGTGAAATTATCTTACTTAATTGAGAAACAGTCACATCTTCGTTAACAATCGGCAAAGCGAGTGCCATTATTTCTCTTACTGATGAGTTTTGTGTATGATTTTCAGAAAGAGCACTTATAACTTGTTGTTCTCCTACAGTTCCAACCCACTCTTCATTTTCCATTACTGGTAATTGAGAAATATCAAAATCTCGCATCAATCTTAAAACCTCTTGGATAGAGGTATTAGGATTTATACTAATAAAGTCTTTTTTTAGTTTTTTAGCCAGTATATCTTTTGCTCTCAATTCACTCTCCAAAAATCCACGTTCCCTCATCCAATCATCATTGTATATTTTTCCTACATACCTGCTTCCGTGATCATGAATTATGACAACTACAACATCATTTTCATTCAGTTCAGCTCTCATTTGCCAAAGTCCAGCCACGGCTGAACCTGCTGAATATCCTAAAAGCATTCCTTCCTCTCTGGCTATTTTTCTTGCCATTAAGGCTCCGTCTTTATCTGAAACTTTTTCAAAATGGTCTATCAAGCTAAAATCTACATTCTTAGGTAGTATATCTTCACCGATACCTTCTGTTATATATGGATAAATTTCTTGTTCATCAAAAACACCTGTTTCGTGGTATTTTTTAAAAACCGATCCATAAGTATCTATTCCCCAAACTTTTATATCCTTATTTTTTTCTTTTAAAAACTTTGCTGTACCGGAAATGGTTCCTCCAGTACCAACCCCGGTTATAATATGGGTAACTTTACCATCTGTTTGTTCCCATATTTCTGGACCTGTTGATTCATAGTGTGCCTGTCTGTTTGATAAATTATCATATTGATTAAACCAAAATGAATTGGGAATCTCCGTGCTGATTCTTTTCGCTACTGAATAATATGATCCTGGGTCATCAGGCTGAACATTGGTAGGACAAACAATTACCTCAGCGCCCAATGCTTTTAGTAGATCAATTTTCTCTTTAGACTGTTTATCTGTCGTTGTAAATATGCACTTATAACCTTTTACTGCAGCTGCAATGGCCAAACCCATGCCAGTATTTCCTGAAGTACATTCAATAATTGTCCCACCAGGTTTCAAATTACCATTAGCTTCTGCGTCTAACAACATTTTTAGAGCCATTCTATCTTTTATAGAATTACCTGGATTAAATGTTTCTACTTTTATTAAAACAGTCGCCTTAATTCCAGGAATTATTTTCTTTATTTCGACCAATGGAGTGTTTCCAATAGTCTCTAGTATAGTCTTGCAATATTTCATATTATTTATAATATTTGACAGATACAAAAAATTTTAAATCTAAAAATCCTAAATCTAAAGCATCATTTTTGGTTAATAAAAGCAATATATCTAAAGGGTACTTTCCAGGAGGAATTTTTCCAATTACTTTACCTTTAATTCTTTTTTTTGACATCGGATTTGTTATTTCTACAACAGAGTCTTCTGGAATTTTGTTGGACAAAACAAAAGAATATGGCGTTTTTTCTAAAGGTGAATCAAATGTTTGTGCAGCTCCAGACACTGAAACTAATGTTATTTTTGAGTTATTGACGTTCAGCGAAAGTGTGTCCTTCTTAATATTAGGCTGAAAAACAACATCTGTTGAAGCTTTTTTAATAGATTGCACAGGAAAATAGCCAATTATTAGCTTGGAATCTATTTTTATAATATTGTTTTTTATTAAATTTATTTTCTTAATTTCTGATGAATCTCTGGGGAAGTAAATTCTGAATAATCTAAAAAGAGTATCACCCTTTTTTACTTTATAGTATATGGGAATGTAATTAATTTTTTCTAAAGAGTTTACCTGTCCAGGACTTTTAATATTCTTATATTGCACAGGTATTTTAATGATTTTCTTTTCCATCAACTGATTACCTGTCATTCCATTTAAAACTTTTAGCTCCTCTATGGAAGTTCCATAACTTATGGCAATATTACTTAAATTATCTTCTTTTTTAACTAAGTGAGATAAGAAATACTGACCTTCATTGTAATCAATATAAACAGTATCTTTAGTATCGTTCCAAAGTTTTGACAATACTTGGCTATTTGCCTCGTTCAGCAAAAAAAACGAAAATAATGCTATTAAACGAAAATTATTCTTCAATTTTGATGAGATTAATGATACAAAGGTATAAAGAATGAAAAAAAATATAGTAATAATTCCGGCAAGATATAAATCAATTCGTTTTCCAGGTAAGCCTTTGGCTGAAATTTCAGGAAAATCAATGATACAATATATTTATGAGAGTATAAAAAATTATCCATTTTTAGATGAAATAATTGTAGCAACAGATGACCAAAGAATAGTAAATCATTGCGAAAGAATGAATATTCCTTATGTTTTAACCGATGAAAATCATGAGAGTGGAACAGATCGTGTAGCTGAGGTTGCAAATAAATTTCCTTCATCATATAATATTATTAATTTACAAGGAGATGAACCTTTTATTAAAGAATCAGATATCGTAAAATTAATAGAAACACTTGATAATGCTGCTGATGGTATTGCTACTTTAGCCTGTCATATTACAGATAAAGACCAAAAATTGAATCCTAATAGAGTAAAAGTAGTATTTAACAAAAAAAAGGAAGCTATGTATTTCAGCAGATTTGATATACCATTTCAGAAAAACCAAAATTCCGAAGCTCTTAGCTACCAGCATATAGGTATTTACGGATTTAAAAATGATGTACTTCAAACGATTTCAAAATTATCTCCAGGATTATATGAAAGGGCAGAATCTTTAGAACAACTTCGGTGGTTGGAAGAAGGATTTAAAATTAATCTTGGATTTGTTGAAGAAGCTTTATTTAGTATAGATACCCCTGAAGACCTTATTGAAGCAAACAAAAAGTTTAATATTAAAAATAAAATTAGCGATGAGCAAATATAAAAAATTGATTCTTCCTGGCGTTAGCCTGGCACTCATTGGTATGGGTTTATCCATTTCTATTGAGGCAGGTTTTTGGAAATGGAACGAACACCCAACTTGGGAATGGGTATCCATGGGAACAATAGGTCTTGTTATATTTAACGCAGGTTTAAGCCTTTTTGGAGAGGCCATTGTAAGAGCATCAATAGAAAAGAAAAACTAGGGTAATGAATCTGAAGAAAAGCTAAATGGCAAAATGGAAGAGATGCTATCCAATAGGTAGTAACTTCCTTCTTCACCTTGAAAAATTATTTCAATAGGGCACTTTTGCCTGTTTTCCATTTCAATGAGGACCTGCCGACACGCTCCACAAGGACTTACCAGTGCATCTTTTTTATCTGCAACCACTGCAATTACTTTTATTTTTTGAATGGCGCCTTCAAAAGATAATTTGGCAACTGCATTTCTTTCAGCACACATACACAATGGATAGGAGGCATTTTCAATATTTGTGCCTAATATCTGATTTCCATTGTCTAATAAAAGACAGGCTCCAACTCTAAATCTTGAATAGGGAGCATAAGAATTATGGTAAGCAAGGCGGGCAGAGTCCAATAATTCTTTATATTTGTCAGGAACTTCCTCAATTATTTGAAATCTTGTGAAGTTAATTTGTAATTTTTTTTCCAATTTTTTTTTCTTGTTACATAAAGATAACAAAAATGCATAATATACTTATAATTGGTGCCGGACTTTCTTCAAGTGCGCTCATTCATTACGTTTTAAAAAATGCAGAAACTAAGGGTTGGAATGTTACCGTAGCTGATGCAGACCCATTAAAAGCGGAAAAACTAATAGCTGGTCATGTAATGGCAAGAGCTGCATGGCTTGATGTTATGAAAGTTAATGATCGCCGCGAACTCATAAGCAGAGCTGATGTCGTTGTTTCTCTCATTCCAGCTCATCTGCATTTAGAAGTTGCTCACGATTGTATAAAGTTGAAAAAGCACCTCATTACCGCTTCCTATGTTTCACAGGAAATGTATAGATTGGGTGATGAAGCGCGCGATAGGGAACTTATTTTTATGGGTGAAATGGGACTGGATCCTGGTATTGATCACATGTCTGCTATGCGTCTTATCGACGGAATAAAGGAGGATGGAGGACAAATTACTTCCTTTCGTTCCTATACTGGGGGGTTAATATCACCTGAAAGCGATGATAATCCGTGGCATTACAAGTTCACCTGGAATCCAAGAAATGTGGTTCTTTCCGGCCAGGGAACAGCTCAGTTTATCGAAAATAGTAAACTAAAATACGTTCCTTATCACAGATTATTTCGTGAAAAGAAAATTGTAAATATCCTGAATGAAGGTCCTTTTGAGATGTATGCAAATAGAGATTCTCTTCTTTATATGGATGTTTATGGCTTATCAAAAATACCTAATATTATAAGAGGGACGCTTCGTGCCGTTGGTTTTTGTGAAGCCTGGGATGCACTAATTCAAATTGGATTGACAGATGCTGATTTTCCAATACTTGATTCAGGTAATATAACTTATCACGAACTTTTAGATGCCTACGTTGATCAATACAATGGTGGAACTTTAAGGGAAAGAGTAGCTCAATTATTGAATAAACCAGCTAATTCCCTAGTTATGGATCAATTAGAATGGCTTGGATTGTTTAGAAAGAAAAAAATTAAACATAATTTTGCCACTCCAGCACTTATCTTGGAAAATCTTCTGAGAGAAAAATGGGCTTTACAACCAAGTGATAAAGACATGATAATCATGCAACATGAGGTTGAATATAAAAAGGATGGTAAAAAATTCTTAAAAATATCCAGTATGAAATTACTTGGGGAAGATAGCCAGGATACCGCCATGTCAAAAACAGTAGGTCTCCCGTTAGGAATTTTTGTGAAATTAGTTTTAGAAGGTAAAATTTCTGCGAGAGGTGTACAAATCCCCGTAATGCGTGAAGTTTACGAACCTGTTTTAAAAGAGTTGGAGGAAGATTATTCGGTTGTATTTAACGAGAAGCTTATTGAGTTATAATGTTTACACCCATTCGTTTGCTTCAGTTTTTTAATCTTAGCAGACAGATAAGTGTTCTTTTTTATGCCTTCTTACTTCCCTTTTTAAACTTTACCAATGATGTAATTGGTTCTTTTGAGCTTTTACAATTATTAGCTTATTCGCTAAGTTTTTTTTGGATTTCAGGCCTGATTCAAGGCCTTATGCACATTTATCCTTCTCTACCTTTACAGAGTAAACAAAAATTGCTATCTGCAGCTTTCTTTCTTTTTTGCATGGTATCCTTTTTTTTTGTCGGTCTTGTAGGATTGGGTTTTATTTTTAACATTCCTGTTTTACAAACTTTTACTACAATTCCTTTTGTATGGATTTTTTTACTTTATTTTTTGATTAACACTCCATCTCAACTACTTGAATATACTTTATTCCTGGAGGAAAAGTATCAATGGCTTAAAATATCTTGCATAGTTTCATTCCCCATTCAGATTCTACTTTTTTCTATTCCCTTATTTTGGTTTGATAACATCAAATTAGGATTAATGGGTCTTACCTTTTGGGCCTTTATAAGGTTTTTAGTACTTTTAATTCATTCCTTTTCTTATCCTGTTCATTTTGATAAAAAAATAATATTTTCGTGGATTAGTTATTCTTTACCTTTAATATTTTCAGCTTTTGTCGGCGGATTAGCGTCCGTAATTAATGCATCATTAGTTCAGTATTACTATCATGGTAACACAGCTATTTTTGCCATTTATCGTTATGGTGCAAGAGAATTGCCCTTTGTGAATGGCTTGTTTGAAGGTCTTGGTTTGGGAATTATTCCCGCTCTAATAAAAAATATGAATGATGGGTTGTATCAATTAAGAAAAAACACGCTGCATCTATTGCATCTTGTATTCCCTTTTTCTATCATTTTAATGTTTTTCATAAATAGTTGGTTTCCTGTTTTGTTTTCTGATCAATTCCTTGATAGTATTCCAATTTTCAAAATATTCCTTTTTTTGGTTGTATTCAGAATAATTCCAACCAATACAGTTATCAATGCTTTAGGTCATGCACGAATTTTAGCCGTAATTGGTTTTTTAGAATTAACTATCCATCTTATCTTAAGTTATTTTGGTTTGAAATGGTTTGGTTTAATAGGAATAGCCTATGCTACATTTTTTGCCTATTCTTTTGAGAAACTATTAGGGCTTTTTTATTTGTGGTGGAAAAAGGGAGTCTTTATTACACATTTAATACCTTTTTATTGGTGGTTATTTTATTCCACACTTTTAATAGTCAGTTATTTTATTAGCTGTTAATGCTGTATATTTGGCCACATTTTAAAATAAAATTATTGTTATGTCAAGGATAATGATTATTGGAGCAGGTGGAGTTGGAAGAGTCGTCGCTTTTAAATGTGCTCAGGACTCAACCGTTTTTTCTGAAATTTTACTAGCCAGCAGAACAGTTTCTAAGTGCGATCGTATTGCTGACGATATTAGATTACAGTTAGGTTATAATTCAATTTCAACCGCAAAGGTAGATGCTGACAATATCCCGGAACTGGTTAACCTGATAAATCATTTTAAACCTAAAATGATAATAAATGTGGCATTACCCTATCAGGATTTAACTATCATGGAGGCTTGTTTACAAACAGGTGTTCATTATCTTGACACGGCTAATTATGAACCTAAAGATGAAGCTAAATTTGAATATAGCTGGCAATGGGCTTATAGAGAAAGATTTAAAGAGGCTAATTTAACAGCTATTTTGGGATGCGGTTTTGACCCAGGCGTAACTGGGGTGTTTACAGCATATGCGGCAAAACATTATTTTGATGAAATGATCTACTTAGATATCATTGACGCAAATGCTGGAAGTCATGGCAAGGCTTTTGCCACAAATTTTAATCCAGAAATTAATATTCGGGAAGTAACTCAAAAAGGAAAATATTGGGAAAATGGTGATTGGGTATTGACAGAACCCCATGAAATTAAAATGGATATTGATTATCCTAACATAGGTCCTAAATCTTCATATCTTATTTATCATGAAGAACTGGAATCTTTAGTTCAAAATTTTTCATCTCTAAAAAGAGCTAGATTCTGGATGACGTTCAGCGAGGAATATTTGACTCACTTAAGGGTAATTCAAAATATAGGAATGGCTAATATCGAGCCTGTAATGTTCCAGGGCAGAGAAATTATTCCTTTGGAATTTTTAAAAGCTGTTTTGCCTGATCCAGGTGAGCTGGGTGAAAATTATACAGGTCAAACCAGTATTGGGGTTAGAATTAGAGGTAAAAAGGATGGTAAATGGGTGAATTATTATATCTGGAATAATTGCCAGCATGCCGATGCTTATAAAGAAACAGGCACCCAGGGTGTTTCCTATACCACTGGAGTTCCTGCAATGATAGGAGCAAAAATGTTCTTAACAGATCAATGGTCTAAACCAGGCGTTTATAATGTCGAAGAATTTAATCCAGATCCATTCCTTGAGGCATTGGGCCAATCTGGTTTACCATGGCATGAACAGGTTAATGGAGATCTTCAATTTGATTATCCGGAATAGTTTGTTGACTTTGTTAATGCTAAATGAACTTATATTATGAACCTTTCAGATTACAATGAAATTCCTTCACCTGCTTTTGTTTTGGATTTAAAAAGGTTCACAAAAAACCTTCATTTGCTAAAAGAAATTCAAGATAAAACGGGCATTCATATTATTTTAGCCCTTAAAGGTTTTTCTCTTTGGCATGTTTTTCCCTTGATTAAGAAATATCTTGCCGGTGCAACAGCCAGTTCTTTTCATGAAGCTTTATTGATATTTAATGAAATGGGGACAAAAGCTCATACTTATTCCCCAGCTTATATTCCCGCTGATTTCTATAAAATATCTCAGTATAGCAGTCATATTACTTTCAACTCCTGTTCAGAATATATCAGATACCTCCCATATATTTCTTCTGATAACCCTCTTTTTTCTCCAGGAATCAGAGTAAATCCTGAATATTCGCCAGTGGATGTAGCTTTATATAATCCTGCTGCAGAAGGTTCTAGATTAGGCGTTACCAAAGAAAGACTAAATGAACTAAAGCAGTTACCTAATTTGGAAGGCTTACATATTCATACTTTATGTGAATCTAATTCCTATCATCTGGAGAAATTAATTGAGGCGGTAATATTAAATTTTGGGGATTTATTACCAAAGCTAAAATGGATTAATTTCGGCGGTGGGCACCTAATGACTAAATCTGATTATGATGTAAACCATCTTATCTCAGTTCTTAAAACGTTCAAACTAAAATACCCAGATTTAAGTGTAATTCTTGAGCCAGGCAGTGCTGTGGTATGGGAAACAGGGGAGTTGGTTTCCACAGTATTAGATATTGTGAATAATAATGGCATTAAAACAGCCATATTGGACGTATCTTTTACAGCGCACATGCCAGATACCCTTGAAATGCCTTACCGGCCAAATATATTAAATGCTTCCAATGTTTCCACCTCAGATTTTCATAATGCCTACAGATTGGGTGGCGTGAGTTGCCTTGCAGGCGATTTTCTAGAAGAATATTTTTTTTCTGCCCCTTTACAGGTTGGTCAAAAATTAATTTTTCTAGATATGATGCACTATACAATGGTTAAAACTACTATGTTTAATGGAGTTGGTCATCCGGAAATAGGTTTCTGGTCTGAAGATAATGGTTATAATTTATGGAAAAAATTTGATTATTCAGATTTTAAAAATAAATTGGGTTAGTGTTTATGAAGAATGGTGAAGAGTTGTTTCAACATATCTTGATGAACCTTATTAATGATTTCGATGACTATGAGAAAAGAGCAATAGCTAAATCTATCCTTTATGACATTGCTCAATTTAAAATGCCATGGTTTGCTGAAAATAATATTTCTAAAGATTTAATTTTTGAAGTTAATCATTCTATTATTAGAATAAATTCTGGTGAGCCAACACAATATGTCTGTGGCGTTGCACCATTTAGAAATTATTTACTGAAAGTAGATGGAAATGTACTTATTCCCAGACCAGAAACGGAAGAGTTGGTTTCTCTTGTTTTAGATAATTTACCTGTAATACCACCTGGAAAAGGAATTGATATTGGCACAGGATCTGGAGCTATCGCACTGTCCATTGCTCTTGAGAGTGATCGAGAAATGGATGCATTAGATATTAGCCAAGGAGCATTACATGTTGCCATGTCGAATATGCAAAAATATTCAGCTAATGTCAATTTAATTCATGTTGATATTTTAAAATCTTCTTTACCAGGTAACTACTCATTTATTGTCAGTAATCCTCCGTATATTCCAAATATGGATAAAAAAGTCATGTCGGATTCCGTTTTAAATTATGAACCTAAAGAAGCATTATTTGTACCAGATGATTTACCCCTTTTATTTTATGCAAGAATTACAGATCTTTCCTTAAAAAGTCTAATTCCGAAAGGTGGATTGTTCTTTGAATGTCACCCTCAATATATATTTTTTGTTTCAGAGCTTTTAATAGCTAAAGGATTCGAGAAGGTTCAAATTCTATTGGATGTTAGTGGAAAACAACGAATGGTTCAGGGATTTATGCCTGATTAATGGATATGTCTTTAATAATTTCAAGTAGGTCCGTAATTGTCTTATTTAAAGATTCTATCGCTTCCTCCATTTTCCATTGTTCCTTATTCCTGTTTTCCACGTAATTTGAAATACTCCTTATGGACATAAAAGGAATATTTTCTTTAAGACAAACATAGAAAAATGAAGCACCTTCCATGTTTTCAATCTCAACTTCAGGATATTTTTCAATTATTTTTTCTGCCTTACCTTGAGTACCTGTTACTGTATTTAAAGTAATTCCATTCGCAATTGGCAGAAATTTTGCCAAAGTAGCCTCTGGATTTATCAAAATGCCCTCTTTAAAAGGAAATGAATTCTTATCCATAAGGGGAGTTTCAAAAATATCAGTAAAGTTACCATCTTTTTGTTCCATTCCTATATCTCCAAATCGTTCTGTGGCCATATAATAAACCTTATCCAATGGCTTATTTTTTTGATAGGACCCACCAATACCCGCTTGAATGATTAATGAATAAGAAAATTGGTCTATCCGTTTCTTTAATTCATATAAAGTATTAAACACACCTACGCCTGTAACCAAAAGATGAATTTCATGGTTATTATTCGTCCAGGTTTCTTCAGCAACTTTATGCCAGTGCTTATCTAAGTAGTCTATCGTTTGGTTAACCTCAAAGTAGGTTGCACTTGTAATTAATATGTTCATTTTACTTTATAATTCCATTGTTTTTGAAAAAAGACAGTAGTCAAATTACCTAGCCATTGATGCTGTCTAACCTTTAATCCAAATTTAATACTTTTTGGAAGGTTATATGCCAATCCGAAGGTAAAAGAATAGGGTAGTGGTTCCCACCCAATGTCTCCTTCAAATAGTTTAAATGAACTGCTTATGTTTCCTCTGATTCCATTAAACATCTGATGGCCTAAATAGGTGTAAAATATATTTAAATGATTATACTTCCCAATTTTGTTATCAATACCGAATAGAATGAACGCCATTTTATCAAATGGATTTGAATAAATATTCTTGGCATATTTAACATAGAGGTGATGGTTCTCATGCATCCTAGCCATCGCGTTAACTCCAATAGTTAATATGCGACTCACTTTGTCTTCGGGAAATGATTGAATTTTATACTTAATCTCCGTGCCCATCATAAAATTTTGATGTAGTAATCTTTGATAATTAAAAACGAGCTCTTTGTTTTTTGAATAGGGGGAAGAATATAAAAACGAGGTATATTGCTTTTTGTCCATAAAAAACATAACTAAATTCAAAGATTGTCTTGAATTTAAACCTAACCATTTCGAATCCTGGCCTAAAATACCCAATAGTTTATTCTGTCGAATCATACTACTCTGACTCTTTTCAAAGAAATTTCTTCCCAAAAGAGGTTGAATTTCATTCCCTAACCTAGCAAAATCTATATTTTGGCTATAAACTATGTTCAGCTTAATAACCAAAATCAATAAAATTAATATTCCGTTTTTCATGTTTCTTATATTATTCTTTAATATACTAGGAAAGTACCAGTTACAAGTATCAGCATTTTTATGATAATGATAGATTTATCCTAACTTTGTCCAAAAATAAATGCGTCAAAAGGTTATTTTCCAAGATTTAGGATTAACGGATTATTTTGATACCTGGCAGTACCAAACAGAAATTCACGACAAACTCAAGGAGGATAAAAAATCTATAACTAATCCTAATCCTTCACATACGCTTATATTTTGTGAACATCATGCGGTTTTTACTCTAGGTCGAAGCGGATCACAAGAAAATCTAATCGTTTCGCCAGAATATTTAGCAAAAAACAATATTCAGTTTTATAAAATTAATCGTGGTGGTGATATTACCTACCATGGTCCAGGGCAAATTGTGGGCTATCCAATTTTTGATTTAGATCTCTTTTTTAATGATGTTCACAAATATGTTAGATTACTTGAGGAGTCTGTTATCCAAACACTGCAACATTATAATATTGCAGGCTATAGAGAAATTGGCTATACTGGAGTTTGGATTAAAGGAAGAAACGAAAAACGAAAAATTTGCGCTATAGGTGTTCATTTGAGTCGATGGGTATCTTTGCATGGTTTTGCATTTAACATCAATACAAATCTTGACCACTTCAACTATATTATACCTTGTGGCATTAAAGATGAAGGTAAATCTGTTACCTCTTTAGAAAAAGAATTAGGTGCAAAGGTAAATTTGGATGAAGTTAAGCACATTTTAAAAAACAAAATTTCATCTATTTTTGAATTTGATATGTTATAATTTCTATGAGTGTAGAAAATAAAGCTAAAAGAGTCGCTGAATCAAAATCTGTCATGACAGAAATGGTTATGCCGAATGATGCAAATCCTATGGGAAATCTCATGGGGGGAAATTTACTGCGATGGATGGATATCATCTCTAGTATTTGTGCTGGTAAACATTGTGAAAACCAAGTAGTTACTGTATCAGTTGATAATGTTGCTTTTAAAAAACCCATTCATGTAGGTGATATAGTAACCATAGAAGCCATGGTTACCCGCTCCTTTAATACATCAGTAGAAGTTTACGTAGAAGTTTATGCAGCAGATATAAAAGGACATAATTATAGACGATGTAATCATGCTTATTACACCTTTGTTGCCCTGAGTACTCCAGAAGGAAAACCAATATCAGTACCAACAGTTATTCCTCTAACAGACAATGAAAATAAGTTATTTGATTCAGCACCTCAAAGAAGAGAAATGAGATTATTATTAGGAGGTAGATAAAATTTTGTGGAAAATGGTGAACGTACAGAAGGTTAAAAAGGTATGGTGTTTGGTTGGGAAAATTAAATTTCAACTTAGTTTCCTATTATTTTTAATTGCTTTTTCAGACGTTCGGCATTCTTCAAATTTTAACTCTTTTAAACCTATCGAAAATTTTTTCTTGGTAAGACAATTTTTTAATGACCAATCGACAACGAAAAAATACATTGAATCACTAAAAAATATATACAATACACCAAATTTAAGATCGGTACCAAAAGGATTTGATGAAAACTGGACACTTAGGGGTCCAAACAAAATTGGGGCAAGAGTTAATGTGATAAAGCCTGATCCCAAGAATAGTCAAATTGTTTATCTTGGATTTTCGTCAGGTGGATTATGGAAAACGATGGATGGTGGTCAAACGTGGAAAGCTATTTTTGATGATTTCCCTTGGTTAGCTATAGCAGATATTAATATTGATCCAACAAACAGTAAAATAATTTATGTGGCCACAGGAGATCCTAATATTTCAGGTTATCCTTTTGTGGGTGACGGCATCTATAAAAGTGTTGACGGAGGTCAAACTTGGAAAAATATTGGTCCTTCTGGCACACAGGTTATCTCTAAAATATTAATTAACCCTGTTAATCCTCTCATTTTATATGCCTCCAGTATGGGACTTCCATTTCAACGAGACAAGCTAAGAGGCATTTATAAAAGCTCAAATGGTGGTATTTCATGGGAAAAAGTTTGGCATGTTTCTGATGATACAGGTATTATTGATTTAATTTTTGACCCTTTTAATGCTAATATTATTTATGCCGCTTCCTGGCCAAGAGTTAGAAATAATAGAGAAAGTTTATTATCAGGTATAAATGCGTCTATTTTCAAAAGTATAGATGGTGGTAACACTTGGATTAAAACTGATAATGGATTGAAATTAGGTCCAAAAGGTAGAATTGGACTTGTAGCCAGTAAACTAACACCAAATTTACTTTTTTCTATAGTTATTGGTGAAAATAATGAATGGGAAGGTTTTTACAAATCAGTAAATGGTGGGGAAACCTGGGTTAATCTTTTGGCTATTAAAGGCAGTAATTCTTTACCAGATTATGCCATGGGGGGCTTTGGTTGGTATTTTGGAAAAATTGAAGTAAATCCTAAAAATGATCAAGATTTATTTATTCTTGGTGTCGATTTATGGAGATCTAAAGATGGGGGAGTAACGTGGTTTTTAGGTGCTCCTCCCTGGTATGAAAATAAGGTACATGCCGATAAACATGATTTAGTTTTCATAAATGAAACTAATTTATTGCTCGCCTCAGATGGGGGAGTTTATCAATCAAAAGATAATGGTCAGAACTGGGTTGATTATGAGGAGGTACCTGCCACACAATTTTATAGAATCGCTTCAAATCCCCATAATCAAAATGCCTATTATGGAGGTGCCCAGGACCACGGTACATTGAAAGGTGAAAACCCTCAAAATTGGGTTAGATTATATGGTGGTGATGGTTTTCAACAAGTATTCGATCCTAAAAATGATAATATCTTATATACCCTAACCCAAAACGGAAGTATTTTGGTCAGTACAAATAAAGGATTATCATTTAATTCGGCAATGAATGGCATTGATAAATTTGAACCGGTGGCTTGGGATGCACCATTAATTGGAAGTCATTTTAATACCAATACATTATTTACAGGCACCTCGAGAGTGTATAAAAATACCGAAGGTCCTAATGCTTCTTGGAAAGCAATAAGTAATGATTTAACAGATGGAAATATATATGGTGCTCGTTTCCATAATATTACAACCATCAACGAATCCTCAAAACTTCATGGTTTACTTTATGCAGGTACCTCAGATGCTAATTGCTGGAGATTTGATCCTGAAACTAATATTTGGACAAATATCTCAAATGGATTGCCTGAACGATATATAACCTCCGTTCAAGCATCAACAACATTTACAGATAATGTGTACGTTACACTCTCCGGATACAAAGATAATGATTGGCAATCCCACATTTTTTTATCAAAGGAAAGAGGAGATAAATGGAGATCTATAAAGGGTGATTTACCTTATATATCTATTAATGACTTGGTTATTATACCAAATCATTCTGATTCTTTGTTGTTTATAGCAACCGATGCAGGGGTTTATGGGTCTGTTAATGGTGGACTTAACTGGTATAGATTAGGTGCAAATTTGCCCATGGTAGCCGTTTATGATTTACATTATGTACCTGAAAAAATGGAATTAATTGCAGGTACTTTTGGCAGGTCTATACATACCTATAATTTAAAAACTTTACTTGAAAAAAATTATTCTTTAACGGTATCTCCTACCAATCTTTCAATTTCTTCACTTGGAGGAATTTTCCCCTTAAATATTTTATCAAATACAGAATGGTCCATATATAAATCTAACTCATTTATCAGCATTAGCCCTTCTTCTGGAACTGATAATAAATTGGTTAGTATCAGTTGTGAACCCAATAAAAGTGTATTACCCAGAACAGATAAAATAGTCATAAAAGGAATTGGCGTTGATTCATCTTCTGTGTTAATAACTCAAAATGGCGCCACTCCAACCTTTTCCATTTCACCCCAAAAAGTAGATTTTCCCTATATTAGTCAAAGTCAAAAATTAACGATTGAAACAAACACCTCCTGGCGTATTTTTAAAAATACAGATTTTATAAATACCAATATTAATGCTGGCTTGGGGAATGCATTTATTGAGGTTACATGTTCTTTTAACTCTACTGCCACTTCAAGGTCTGGGGTGTTGAAATTTCTTCCAAATGGAATGGATACTATTTTTATGAAAATAACACAAGCGCCAAATGAGGTATCCACGAATAATGAAATACAAAAAAAATCTGCTCCTTTTAGGGTATTCCCAAACCCAATAATAAATGATTTTGTAACCTTAAGAAAGGTTGAAAGTTTATTTGAAGAATCTACTACCGTTTCACTATATAGCATGAATGGACACTTGATTAAAAACTATCAGGTACCCATATTTAGTGCAGAGCAAGTTTTGAGCTTCCCTCAATTATCTAAAGGAGTTTATTTACTGGTCGTGCGAAACAATAAGAATCAGATAATACAATCAGAAAAATTGGTAAAATAAATTAATCTACTCTGCCATTTCTATTTACAATAGTTGCGGTAGGTTGTTGGGTACTCATAATAATGACATCTTGAATATTCACATGATTTGGTCTCGATGCCATAAAATAAATAGTTTCAGCAATATCAAATGCTGTTAAAGGATTAAAATCGCTATAAATATTTGCCCTTTCTTTGTCACCATCGAATCTTACCATAGCAAATTCAGTATCTTCAACATGTCCTGGCGATATTGACGCTACCCTGATATTATGGGTATGTAAATCAATCCTCATCCCCTCTGTTAGTGCAATCACAGCTGCTTTACTTGCACAATATACATTTCCATTTGGATAGGTTTGCTTTCCTGCTATTGATCCCAAATTGATAATAAACCCTTTTTTCTCTTGAATCATTAGCGGAATAACAGCTCTTGAAACATAAATAAGACCTTTAACATTCGTATCAATCATTTCCTCCCAATGGTTTAAATTTCCCTCTTGAAATGTGGCAAATCCTTTTGCTTTACCCGCATTGTTAAGCAGAAAATCAATCTTATTCCATGTTTCCGGTAAAGTAGAAAATACTTTGCTTACCTCTTTTTCATTCCTGACATCTAGGGATATCAATAAAATGTCGACAGGGTAAATTTCTTTAATCTGTTGAGCTACCTCTTCTAATTTATCTTTCCTTCTGGCTAATAAAATTAATGAATAACCTTTACTGGCAAAATAATACGCGGTAGCAAGTCCAATGCCGGCGTTGGCACCTGTGATACAGGCAATTTTTCCCTGATTTACATTATCAAAAGGCAATAATCTGTTCAAAGTTTTAAGATTTAATTGGAATCAACCTCAAATGCAAGATCATTTTCCCGTATTTTTAATTCAGGATTATTTTGAATGGCTTTCAAATAAAATTCTCTGGCAATTTTTTTCTCTCCTTCAGCAAAATAAAAAGTAGCCAGGTCGTAATAAGCAAACTTATGATTTGGCAAAATTTCAATGGTTTTTAAGTAATATTCTAATGCTTTGTATGGTTTATTAGAAATATTACTTAAATAAATGGCATAGGTATATAAAGCCTCTTTAGGAAATGAAGGTTGTTTTATACATTGTTTTAACAAATTTCCGGCCCTCTCCATTTTTTCAGGGAAATGTGAAATTATTATACTCGCCAATTCATACAATGATTCTCCATGATTAGGATCAATAAGCAATAATTCCTCTAAAATAGTTTTTGCCTCTTCCCACTTATTTTGACTTAGTAAAATCTTAGATAAAGCTACTTTTGCCTCGGTCTGATTTCCATTTTTCTCAATAAAATGTTGTAGAAAACCAATTTTTTGATGCTCATTTTCAGCTTCTCTTAAGACAAGTTTTAAATGAAAATATTGTCGCTCAACATCAGTAGGATACTGCTTTTCAATTTGTTTGTATAACGAGGATGCTGCTTCAAAGGATGATTCCGTAGATGATTCAATGGTTGAATCCGTTTCAATGGTAGGTATGACTTTTTCTTTTTCTTCCTCAATAATAACTGAAGTTTCAAAAGTTAACGAAACCTCTGGTGTGGCCTGTTCGGAACGAGGAAGGGTTAAATCTGTAGTTCCAAGGGGAAGGACTTGTTTAGGTTCCGTGATCTCCTCGCTCATAAACTCTTCAATGATTTCAATTTCTTCAAGCTTATTGGTTTTCAAAATAGTTGAATCCTCGTTAGCTGAATTCATGAAATTAAAGTCTCCGCTATCAATTTCAGTGGTGTTTTCTTTAACTAATATCTCCTCCTCTTCAAACTCCTTAAATTCGGGTATTAAAATAGGTGGTGGAAAGGAAAAATCATTTTCTATTATTTGCTCGTAATCGTCCTCTAAAAATAAATTATCCTGAAAGGGAAACTCAATTAATTGATCTTGAAGCAATTGGTATTTATTTTTTAAAGACCTGCATTCTATGAGAGATGGTGGCAAAAATTTTCTCAAGTGTCTTAATGTTTCACCAGCCTCTGACGAAAGCATCCTT
>Ga0208787_1000382_pt1 | contig 21509 bp, 16 predicted proteins | sample Wag4_2014_7_11_FD_187362 | JGI IMG/M metagenome (GOLD analysis project Ga0208787, IMG submission 187362) | Fresh water microbial communities from Ohio, USA - Utica-2 Time Series HT 2014_7_11 (SPAdes) (version 2) | ecosystem: Environmental > Aquatic > Freshwater > Water tank | place: USA: Ohio...
AGCGACTAAGACCATTAAAAAAATTCTAATATCGCAAGCAAAGCCTGAGAGTGAAAAATCACCTTATTTTGATTTAGAAAGAAAGTACAAAGTGACTTTATTTTTTAAACCTTTTATAGAATTGGAACCAATCGGTGCAAAAGAGTTTAGAAAAACAAAAATCGAAATTCCTTCTTATTCTGCTGTTATTTTTACAAGTAAAAATGCCATCGATCATTTTTTTAGAACCTGCGATGAATTGAAGGTCAATATTAGTCAAGACACAAAATATTTCTGTATTACTGAATCTGTTGCTTTGTATTTGCAAAAGTTTATCATGTACAGAAAGCGAAAAGTATTTTTTGGGGCAGATGGGTCCAATAAAAAACTATTTGATGTATTGAACAAACATAAAGCCAACGAGCAATTTCTTTATGTTTGTAGTGAGAACCAACAAGACAATGAAATTGTCAACTGGTTAAAAGACCATGACTGCACTTTTGATTTGGCTTACATGTATCGATCAGTAAGTAGTGACATTAAACCACTTTTGAAAGAACATGATTTCGATATCATTTGTCTTTTCACTCCGAGTGGTTTAAAGAGTTTGTATGACAATCAACCTGGATTTATTCAAAATGGGACTGCACTAGCTGCGTTTGGCTCAAATACTTGCAAAGCAATCGAAGATGCTGGTTTGAATTTACATATCAAAGTTCCAAGTCCTCAAGTTTCCAGTATGTTCGCTGGACTTGATCAGTTTTTAGCGCAAGCATCTAAAAAGAAATAAACTAAATTGCACTCTATGAGTGGCAATAAAAATTTCACCAACGATTTAATCAAGGAGACAAGTCCTTATTTATTGCAACACGCACACAATCCAGTGCAGTGGAAACCATGGTCTGATGCATTGTTTGCAATAGCGACAGCTGCAGATAAACCTATTTTACTTAGTATTGGTTATGCCGCATGTCATTGGTGTCATGTGATGGAACGTGAAAGTTTTGAGGATGAAGCGGTAGCTGATTTCATGAATACGCATTTCATCAATATTAAAGTAGACCGAGAAGAGCGTCCCGATATCGATCATATTTATATGGATGCATTGCAGGCGATGACTGGATCAGGTGGTTGGCCATTAAACATTTTTTTATTACCCAATGGCCAGCCTTTTTACGGAGGCACTTATTTTCCGCCTCAAGCAATGCAAAATCGTGCTTCATGGATGGATGTGTTAAAAGGGGTACAAACAGCATTTGAACACAACCGCGATAAACTGGTTGATCAAGCCACGCATTTGACACAGCATCTGTTACAAAGCAATATCAAAGCATTGCAAAGTCAAGAGGCCGAATCTGTTGCTACAAATGACGAATTCCAATTAGTTGCTCAAAGGTTATTACAAAATGCGGATACTCAATGGGGAGGATTTGGTGCTGCTCCAAAATTTCCACAAACATTTTCGATTCAAGTTTTATTAAGAAATTTTTTTCAAAATAAAGACCAGGCATCTATCGTGCATGCAATAAGATCGATTGATAAAATGATACAGGGAGGCATCTATGATCATCTTGGTGGTGGATTTTCAAGATACAGTGTAGATGCAATGTGGCAAGCGCCACATTTTGAAAAAATGTTGTATGACAATGCATTGATCTTGGGTGTAATTGCAGAAGCATATCAGATTACAAAAAAGCCGCTCTACCAAAATGTAATGCAGGCAACTTTTAAATTTTTACAAAGAGAATTATACAATGGCGAAGGGGGCTACTATGCTGCTTTAGATGCAGATTCTGAAGGGGTTGAAGGTAAATTTTATACATGGTCATATGCCGAAATGAAGGAAATCGTTGACCCTGCTATCTTTGATGCATTTGTTGCTTATTATCAAATAGAACAAAATGGTAATTGGGAGCATACCAATATTCTTTGGACACAAAACGAAATAGAAAAGGAATGGGATCCAGCTTGGCAAAAAGAACTTAAAAAATTATTTGATGTCCGCGCAGTCAGAATTCGTCCAGCCTTAGATCACAAAATTATTTTGGGTTGGAATGCAATGTTGATAGTTGGCTTTTGTAAAATACATGCTGCCACAGGAAATGAACTTTACAAAAATGCGGCGATTGAATGTATACAATGGTTGGAAGAAAACTTGTATCACAAGGAAGCACATTTTTTTTATCATAGCATCGCGAATGGCACCCCAAAAGCAACAGCATTTTTGGATGACTATGCCAATTTGATCCAAGCTTATATTCAACTTCAAGAAATGACAGGTAATACCAATTATTTGATTCAAGCAAAAAATTGGATGGACTATGTACTACTTAATTTCATAGACGAAGAGGGACTTTATTTTTACTACACTGCATCCTATCAAAAAGATGTAATTATTCGAAAAAAAGAGAGTTATGACGGCGCTCAGCCAAGTGGTAATGCGCTTATTTGTTCAGCTTTATATTATCTAGGCCGTGTTTTTGATCTTGCTCAATGGACTTTGCATGCCGAAAAGATGATACACTCTATGCGACCATCTTTACTTCAATATCCTGGCTCTTTTGGCTATTGGGCCCAAAGTTTTTTCCAAATGTCAACTGGAATGACCGAATTGGTTGGGGTAGGCCCCACTGTCTTTGAAAGCCTGCCTACCTTAAACGCTGTCTTTTTACCCCAAACCATACGCATTATGAGCCAGGTGGAATATGACCTAATTCCACTCTTAAAAGACAAAAAATGTGTTGATAATCAGTATTTTATATGTAAAAATCAGGTCTGCTCTCCACCTATGGCAGAAATCGACCTGATTTTAGCAAATATCTAACAACTAATGTCTTAATTTGCATCTTCTAAATAGTGATGAAAATCAATTCATTTAGGTTTAAATATAGCTTTAAAACAATCTGCTAATTTTACCCCTAAAATGTAATTTTTTGTAAAAAAAATCGTTTTTATATAATATGATACCATTTTTAAAAAATAATAGGATCAAATTTCCCATTGCAGCATTGAGCATTTTGATATTATCACTTGCTGTAATTGCATTTGCACCTCCAAAAAGAGGTAAACGTAATATCAATTCCAACCGATTAGATCCTCAGACAGTTTTAATACCAAGTGGGTCTTTTTACATGGGTGCAAGCGATGAACAAATGGACTTATCGATGGTTAATCGTAAGAAATTAGTATCGGTACAAAATTTTTGGATGGATAGAACAGAGGTAACCAACGAACAGTACAGAAGATTTGTAAAATATGTAGCAGATTCATTGAAATATTTGGCGATTTATGGAGGAGGTATAAATCAAAACGAAGATACAATCCGCGTTGATTGGGCTAGAGCAACAAGAATCAATCAAAATAGTAGAGCAGTTTTAGAAAAATTGAATGAACTTTTATTAAGTCCAGACAATCGCATTCAAGGAAAAATTGAGATTGATCCCAATAAATTAATTTTTAGATATTCATTTGTTGATTTAAAAGCAGCAGCTAAAGCTTCTAAGGGACTAGAGCAATCACTTGGTGATTATTTAATCACCGTAAATCAAGGTGTTTATCCTGATACATTGGTTTGGATGCGTGATTTCTCTTATTCTTACAATGAACCATTGACTAGATTGTATTTTAGTCATCCATCCTACAATGAATATCCTGTGGTGGGAGTGACTTGGAAACAAGCGGTTGCGTTTACACATTGGAGAACCAATAACAGTGATTATTATGCTGGTAAACCTGGAAGGATTGATCAAAAAATTGATGGTATCTATAGATTGCCAACGGAAGCTGAATGGGAATATGCTGCAAGAGGCAATTCAAAATCAAATGCAATGTATCCATGGGGTTCACCTTACACTAGAACTAAAGAAGGTCGTTTGTTAGCCAATTTTAAACCAGGAAGAGGGGATTATTTTGGCGGGGATGCAAAGAATGACAATATCTACACGACTAAAGTGAAAGCTTATAATGAAAATGATTTCAAGTTATATGATATGGCTGGTAATGTGGCAGAGTGGACTAGCTCTGTATTCTATGAAGGTAGCTTTAACTTTTTTGGAGACTTTAGTCCAGATGTGCAATACAACGCAAAAGATTCAGATCCTGTATTGATGAAAAGAAAAGTTGTCAGAGGTGGTTCTTGGAAAGACATTGCGTACAATTGTCAAGTTAGCTCACGCAATTATGAATACCAAGACACTGCAAAATCATATATCGGATTTAGATGTGTGCTTTCAATGGCTCCAAGAGTTAATTAATCATTTTTCCAATTAAAATATTTTTTTGAATTAAAAAGTATCGTATAAAATCTATAAATTTTTCAAATGTCAAATTCTATTTCGCCTAAAACCAATAAGATCATTAACGTATTCTTCTCTTTAGGAGCTGCGGTAGTAATTATAGCTACATTGGCAAAAATCTTACATCTATCATGGGCTGATTATGCTCTAATTCTTGGTTTTATCACAGAAGCTGTGATTTTTACCATTTATGCATTCTTGCCACCGCCAGAAGTAGGAGATTCAACACATGCACCACAAGCAGGTGTAGTGGATTCGGTTATGGCGCATTTGGAAGCGGCCAAATTAGACGGCGCTGCATTTGAAAAGTTAAGCACCAGTTTCCAACGCTTAAATGACACTGCCAAGCATTTGGGGGATTTAGCAGATATGTCAAAAGCAAGTAAAGACTTAAATGAACAAATTGCTACGATGAGTAAAAGCATAGAAGCCATGAATACCTATTATGCTAAGTTAGCGGAAGCTTCTAATGCTATGTCAAGTTCTGCACAAGATGCGATTAGAGCGAAAGAACAAATTGCTTTATTAGCCGATAACCTTACGCAGTTAAACAAAGTGTATGGCAATATGATTAGTTCAATGCAAGGACGTTAATTCAATTATTCAATTTTTCATTTTTTAAAATCTAGTATACATGTCATTACCTAAGGAGCCAAGGCAGAAGATGATTAACATTATGTATATAGTGTTAACTGCGCTTTTGGCATTAAATGTATCTAGTGAAATTCTCAATGCATTTAAAACGATTGAGCAAAGTTTAAACAGTGCTAGTAATATTATAGAAAGAAAGAATTTAGATATCTATAAATCATTGAAGGCAAAATTGGCCGATCCAAAAACGGCAGAAAAAGCTGCGATTTGGGCCCCTAAGGCAGAGACAGCACATTCCTATGCTGACGCTATGTTCACTTATATAGAATCATTGAAACAGGAATTAAAAGTAGAGTCCGGTTTGAAAATAAAAGAGGGTAAAGAAGAATACAAGGAAGATGATTTAGATGCCACTACAAGATTATTTTTAAATAGCAAATCGGGCGAATCTAAAGGGAAGGAGTTATACAATAAGTTAGTTCAATTTAAAGCCAACTTGTCTGCTATTGATCCTTTGATTGCGAAAGAAGTTATTCCTAACTTACCATTAGACTTATCGATACCTGTTACTTCAAGTATTGCTGGTAAAGGCGATTGGGCTTATGCTTATTTTAATATGACACCTAGTGTAGCTGCCGTTACTATTTTAACGAAGTTTCAAAACGATATACGTAATTCTGAAGCAAGGGTAGTAGAGTTTTGCCATAAAGAAATTGGCGAAGTAGAGTTGATATATGACCAGTTCAATGCATTTGCAGCATCCAATTCACAGTACTTAATGTCTGGCGAAGAATTAGTTATTACTGCAGGGGTAGGCGCTTTTAGTAGTGCAGCTAAACCAACTATTTCAATAGATGGGGTAGTGGTGCCGGTAGGTGTAGATGGATCTGCAATATACAAATCTGTTGCTGGTACAACACCTGGGGTCCAAAGAAAACGTGTTGTTATTTCTTTCATTAAACCAAATGGAGAAAATGCAAAGGTTGAAAAAGAAGTACAATATACTGTGGGTACACCTTCTGGTTTAGTGGTGTCTACAGATAAAACAAGGGTGTTTTATAAGGGCTTAGACAATCCATTAAGTATCACTGGTGGAGGTGGTGGTGAAAAAATTAATGTAACGGTAGAAGGGGCAGGTGCGAATATTAGAAAAGCGGGTTCTGGCCAATATATAGTAACTTCTACGCAAACTGGAACAGCTGTTGTCACAGTAAATGATGGCAAGCAAACCCAAAAATTAACGATACCAGTAAAGAGAGTGCCAGATCCAATCGCAGTGGTTTTGGGAACAAAACCTGGAGGAAGTATAAGTGGAACTATGCAAGCAGGTTTATTTAGACAACAATCTGGTGTTGCTGTTGAATTAAAAGATTTTGTATTTGATGGCGTTAAATTCAATGTACTTTCATTTACAGTATTATTTACCGGTAAAGGTTTTGACGAGATGGGGGTTGCAGAAGTTAATGGGCCTGCTTTTGCTGGTGAGGTGAGAACTTTAATGAAAAAATGCCAAGCTGGTACTACGGTAACTATTGTAGATATAAAAGTAGCTGAACCAGGAGGAGGCACTAGAAAATTAGATCAAACTCTTACTTTTATATTGGAATAAAAATAACGTAAAAGATAAAGCAGATTTGAAAATAAATAAAAGGTATTTATGAAAATAACAATGAAAACAAGCTGCATCGTTCTTGCCTCTTTGGTAATGACGATATCTGCAAATGCTCAGTTTTCTTATGGAGCTAAAAAGAAAACAACAGCAGCTAAAACTGCGCAAGATACAGTGATCACAAAGCCTGTGGCTAAGCCTGTAACAACTAATCAAGTGGTGGTAGCGCCAACTGTTTCTGAAGTAAAGCCTACTAAAACTATTGACACTACAGTGGTTAATGGATTCAATGCGAATAATAAAAGAAGTTTAAGAAATGGGTATGCTTTTTTCTCTGAAACTAATTCTAGAAAAGGTGTGAAAGAAAGATTGCCTTTGCCTTATGAAAATTTAAGAGAGGAAGATGCTTTATTTAGTGAATTTGTTTGGGAGGAAATTGATGCAAGAGAAAAATTGAATAGAACTTTTATGTACCAGGGTTATGACGATAATGGTGACCAACGTTTCTTTGCTGTTTTATTACGTGCGATAGAAAAAGACGGGGTAGTTCCTTTTTCAACAGTAGATGATCGATTTACAACACCAATGAGTATAGACGAAGTAAATGCTTCATTAAAAGGTAGCTTGGATACGCAATATGTTCAAAATGTATTGGATCCAAATGTGTATGATACCAGTATCATTTACAATACCAATTTAGCGCCTAATCCAGATTCTATTTATACTTTTAGGTTAAAAGAACAATGGATTTTTGATAGCAAAACAAGTAGAATGTATAGCAGAATCATAGCTATCGCTCCAATTGCTGCGATTCAAATAGGAAACAAGATTATTAAGCGTCCACTATTCTGGGTGTACTATCCTGAATTAAGAGCAAGTCTTGCAAAATCAGAAGTGTACAATCCAAGAAATATATCTAGTCGTATTACCTGGGAAGAATTATTTGAGAGTCGTTATTTCAATGGGTATGTAATAAAGTCTTCTCTTGACAACTACAATGATAAACTATTGAATGCTTTGTATAAAGATCCAGTGAAGCGATTGCAAGAAGGGGAGAAGATCAAACAAAAAATATTTGATTTTGAACAAGACCGTTGGGTATATTAGTTCAAATGAATGATAATAAAAAATGCGACATCTTGATGTCGCATTTTTTATTATAGGTTGATTGAAATTGCTGCTCGATATTTTAAATTTTTTCTTTTTCAAAAGCTGCTATTAGAATTTTAGTTTTTGCTGCGCCAATTAATTCAATTAATGTGCTGGGATTGGCAGTTTTTATTTTACTAACCGATTTAAAATAAGTCAGCAAGGTCTCTTTTGTTTTTGGGCCAATGCCTTGGATATGGTCTAAGCTATTTTGCAGAGCACCTTTGGATCTTTGGGCTCTATGGAAGGTGATACCAAAACGGTGCACTTCGTCTCTGATGTTTCGAACTAAGTTATGGGCGGGACTATTCCAGTTCAATAATATAGAACGATTATCTCCTGGGAAAAACAATTCTTCTATATTTTTAGCCAAGCCAATAGTAGTGACTTTGTCTTGAATGCCTAATTCTTTTAATGCATCTAATGCAGCGTTTAATTGCCCCTTGCCACCGTCAATAATGATCAACTGAGGTAGTGGTTGCTTTTTTTGTAAGACCGAGCTATAGCGCCTTAAAACGGTTTCATGCATGCTTGCAAAGTCATTGATGCCCACCACGGTTTTAATATTGAATTTGCGATAATCTGATTTACTAGGTATTCCATTTTTAAAACAGACCATCGCAGAAACAGGGTAGGCGCCCTGAAAATTAGAGTTATCAAAACATTCAATATGGTTTGGCACGGTTGGTAAGGATAGCAATTGTTTTAATTCAATCAATACTTCATTCACTGGCGCCTGCTCGCTTACTTTCACCAATGCTTGTTTATGCTTCCAATCCTTTAATGCATAATCTACATTCTTTTGAGATAATGCAAGCAAATGTAATTTCTCACCCATTTTTGGAATGGTGTACTTAACCCCTTGTTCTTTTTCAACGGGTTCAACAGGTACAATTATTTCCTTTGCTTCGGATTCAACTTGTGTCCTAAAATAATGAATGGCAAATGCAAGTATGGCTTCCTTAGATTCTTCCAATGGGGTACTTAGTGGCAACATATGCGTTTGTACAATACGGCCTTCTTGTAACATCAGGTAATTGACATAAGCTTGATCTTCTTCCATGGCGATGCTAAATACATCCATGGCTTCTTGTTGCTTTGTTAAAATTTCTGATTTAGTTTGGTAACGTTCAAGTTCATCTATTTTTTTCTTGGTGGCATTGGCTTTTTCAAAAGCAAGTGCAGTTGCTTCGGACTGCATGGTCTCTTTTAAATTTTGCACCAATGGTTTTACATTACCTTTCAATAAATGCTTTACTTGATCAATTGAGTGATCATAGTCTGCCGCTGTTTGGAAACCTTGGCAAGGTCCTTTGCAATTGCCTAAATGGTATTCTAGGCAAACTTTAAATTTTCCTTGTTGAATATTTTTTGGTGTCAGTTGTAAAGTACAAGTTCTTAAAGGAATGGTTTCCTTAATATGGTTAATCAATTCTCGTACAGCAAATACATGGGTGAATGGACCAATATATGTAGAGCCGTCTTTAAACTTTCTTCTGGTTAAAAACACCCTAGGAAAAGCCTCGTTTTTAATGACGATATAAGGATAAGTTTTGTCGTCCTTTAAATTGATATTGTATTTGGGCTGATAGTTTTTAATGAGCTCATTCTCTAAGATAAACGCATCGTGTTCCGAATTCACAATGGTGAACTTTATATCTGCAATACGCTGCACCAATTCGATGGTTTTTAAGTTATGCTGATTTGAAAGAAAATAAGAGCTCACCCTATTCCTTAAATGCTTTGCTTTACCAACGTACAATAGTTTGCCTTTATCATCAAAATATTGATAAATGCCTGGTTCTTGCGGGATGCTAGATTGTATTTTCTTAAACTGCTCTTTCTCCATAGGGACGATGCAAAAATACCGGTTTATTTTTACTATTTTTATATCATGGAACTTTCAGTGAATATCCCAGCTTTATTATTCCCAGCCATTAGTCTGATTATGTTAGCCTACACCAATCGATTTTTGGCTCTGTCTAACCGTGTCAGGGCTTTGCACGATAAGTATCAACAAGAGGAAAATAGAATGGTGATATTTAGTCAAATTAAGAACCTAAAATATAGAATTAAACTAATCCAAAGAATGCAGACATATGGTGTTGCGTCCTTGTTATTGTCTTTGCTTTCGATGTTTTTTATTTTTATTCAATACCAAAACATTGCAAAATTCATATTTGCTGTTAGTTTAATTACTTTTTCAATTTCCATTTTTATCTCATTGGTCGAAATTCGATTGAGTACTAAAGCACTTGAATTAGAATTAAGTGACATGGAAGGACTTGAAGATCCCTCTGTGATGGAATACTTAAAAAAGAGATTTGAAAGGGTTGAAAAATAAGAACCGATAAAAAATACTTTTATTAGTGTCCTTTACGTTCTCCAATTTGTTGTCTCCACATGGCATAATACAATCCTTTCTCTTCCAGTAAACTTTGATGGTTCCCAGATTCAATCACAGTGCCTTTCTCCAATACGTAAATCCTTGTTGCATGGATAATGGTGCTTAGTCTGTGCGCAATCATGATCGTGATTTGCTCTCTTTCTTTAGATAGGTCACGGATAGTATCTGTAATGGACTCTTCGGTTAAACTATCCAACGAAGAAGTGGCTTCGTCAAAAATCAATAAATGGGGATGTCTAAGCAATGCTCTTGCAATGGAGAGTCTTTGTTTTTCTCCGCCACTTAATTTTAATCCACCTTCTCCAATCACAGTGGCTAAGCCATTGCCACCTTTATCTAATATATTTGCACAGCTCGCTTTGGTTAAAGCCAATAACATATCTTCCTCTGTCGCAGTTGGTGCAACGAATGCTAAATTTTCTTTTATGGTACCAGCGAAAAGCTGTGTATCCTGTGTCACAAAACTAATTTGGTTTCTAAGTGCACTCATATCAATTTGTGCCGTATTCACGCCATTCATTAAGATCTCGCCTTCTTGAGGTTGGTATAAACCAACCAATAATTTGACCAATGTGCTTTTACCAGCTCCAGATGGTCCAACAAAGGCAATGGTTTCACCTTTTTTTGCCTCAAAACTAATTTGGTCAATGGCTTTAAAATTAGCCGTTTGATGTTGAAAGCCTACTTGCTTAAAAGCCAACTGTTCAATCTCACCAATGGCAATTGGGTTTGCCGGCGGTGTATCAATTGGTTTTTTCATTAAGGCATCGAAATTATTTAAAGATGCTTCTGTCTCTCTATAGCTTAAGATGATACTTCCAATTTCTTGCAATGGTCCAAAAATAAAGAAGCTATAAAACTGTAAAGAGATCAATTGACCAACAGTCAAGATTTCTTTAAAGATCAACCACATTAATGTGAAAGTGATCACTTGTCTTAAAGCGTTCACCATTGTACCTTGAATAAAACTTAGGGAACGTATGTTTTTTACTTTCTTTAATTCTAACGCTAATATTTTATAGGTGTTATTATTAAGTCTATTAATTTCTTGCGTTGTTAAGCCAAGACTTTTTACTAATTCAATATTTCTTAGACTCTCTGTTGTTGTGCCTGCTAAGCTAGTCGTTTCTTTTACAATATTTTTTTGAATGACTTTGATCTTCTTGCTTAATAGATTGGTCACATAAGCAATCATACTAGCACCTCCAATATAAATTGGGATGATGGACCAGTGTAAACGAGTTGCATAGATTGAAACGAATACCACACTCACCACAATCCCAAAGACTACATTTATCACATAGCTGATGAATTTTTCACAATCTGCACGTGCTTTTGTAAGGATAGATAAGGTTTCTCCACTTCTTTGATCTTCAAAAGCTTGATAAGGCAATTGCATGGAATGCTTTAATCCATCTGTAAATAAAGCAGCGCCAAATTTTTGAATGATCACATTTACTATATAGTCCTGAAAAGCCTTGGCGATTCTACTTACCATGGCGGTGCCTACTAATAGCAATAACATATTGCCCACACCTTGCAAGAACATAGCTTGGGTACGTTCGTTTCCTGCAGGATCTAAAAAAGGATTCTTTGCAAACCCATCAATGAGTTTACCAAAGATCATAGGATCAAATAAGGAGAATGTTTGGTTGATCGCTGCAAGTAAAAAGGCTAAAAAAACCAAGCCTTTAAGAGGCTTAATGTATTGGATAAGAATTTTCATATTAATTTTTGGCTTTGTCTTCGTTGTATAGAAGATTATAACGTGCGATACAGTCAAGTACTTCTTCGGTACCTAATTTTTTCTCTGCACTGGTTACAAATCCTTCTGGCAAGTAAGGTAGTAATGTTTTTAATGTTTCAAAAAACGCTTCTACATTGCGCTTTACAACACCTGGCTTTTCTTTATCGGATTTTGTGAAGATAAGGGTATATGGAATCTGCCATTGAAACAATTGTTCAACAAATTCGATATCAATTTTTTGAGGACTATGTCTAGAATCAATCAAAACAAAGACCATGTTTAAATTGGGTCTTTTTCGTAAATAATTTTCAATCATCTGCTCCCATCTACGTCGGCTACTTTGAGATACTTTAGCATAGCCATATCCAGGCAAATCAACGATATACCATTTCTCTGGACGTCCTTTTACCACTTCATTACTGATAATTTCAAAATGATTGATCAACTGTGTCTTTCCGGGAGCAGAAGAGGTTTTAGCCAATCCTTTTTGGCCACAAATGGCATTGATGATGGAGGACTTACCTACATTGCTCCTTCCTATAAATGCATATTCAGGCGCTTGTAAAACAAGACATTGATCGTAATTGGGACTCGAAATAAGATAGGTCGCTTTATGTATTTTCATTGTGTAATTTAAGGAAGCTTTTTTACGCTTAGATTAAAACCGTTCCTGTCATCTCCTTAGGAATAGGCAATGCCATCATTTGTAAAATAGTTGGGGCAAGATCGCCTAGTTTGCCTGGTTGGATTGGGCCTTTCCAATTTTTATCAATGATAAAGAAAGGCACTAGATTCAATGAATGGGCTGTGTTTGGACTACCATCCTCGTTCATCATATAATCCGCATTGCCATGATCCGCTGTTAAGAAGATCGTGTAGCCATGTTCTAATCCTGCAGTCACTACTTTTTCGACACAGGCATCCACTGTTTCAACTGCTTTGACAACTGCACTAAACACCCCTGTATGGCCTACCATATCTGCATTTGCGTAGTTAAGACAAATAAAGTCAGGATTACCAGCATTGATTTCGGGCAAAATTTTCTCTGTTAATTCAGCCGCGCTCATTTCTGGTTGCAAGTCATAAGTAGCCACTTTAGGAGATGCGGCCATGATTCTTGTTTCACCTTCAAAAGGTTGCTCACGTCCACCACTAAAAAAGAAAGTGACATGAGGGTACTTTTCTGTTTCGGCAATTCGAATTTGCTTTTTATTATTTTTTTCCAATACTTCACCTAGTGTATTGATTAAATTATCGTTTTCAAATACAACGTGCACATTTTTAAAAGTCTCATCATATTTGGTCATTGTTGTATAATGCAATTGTAATGCATGCATGTCTAATTCAGGAAAATCCTTTTGTGTCAATACTTCTGTAATTTCTCTACAACGGTCTGTTCTAAAATTAAAACAGATCACTGCATCTTCATCTTGAATGGTTGCAATAGGTTGTCCGTTTTCTGTGATCACAGTTGGTAAAATAAATTCATCTGTAATGTCTTTTGCATAATTTTCTTGAATGGCTTCAAGTGCACTACTAGCAGTACTTCCAGACCCTTTCACCAAGGCATTGTAGGCCAATTGAACACGTTCCCAACGTTTATCTCTGTCCATGGCGTAATACCTTCCACTAATACTCGCAATTTTTCCAACCGATTTTTTCAAATGTGCTTCTAATGATTCAACATAAGATTGTCCACTTTTTGGATCTGTATCACGACCATCTGTGAATGCATGAATAAATACATTGCTTAATCCTTCTGATTTACATAGATCACATAAAGCTTTTAAATGTTGTGTATGTGCGTGTACACCACCATCGCTTACTAAGCCAATTAAATGCAAGGGCTTGTTGTTTTCCTTAGCATATTGAATGGATTGAATCAGAGTTGGATGGCTTGCAAATTCACCTGTTTTTATTGCGACATTGATTCTTTGTAATTCCTGGTATACGATTCTACCTGCACCTAAATTTAAATGGCCTACTTCACTATTACCCATCTGTCCATCTGGCAAACCCACTTCCTCACCACAAGTGACTAAAGTCGTATTAGGATATTGTTGGTAGAGACTTGTTACGAAAGGAACATGCGCATGCTGAATAGCATCTGCCTTTGATACTTGGCCCAATCCCCATCCATCCATGATCACCAATATTACTTTTTTTGACATATTCTTTAACTTTGTATAGGGTTGCCTATAATTTGTTTATTTTTATACCTCAAAGTTTCAAAATACTAGGCACATTACAAACTTTATCCTACTATAATAGACAAAAATGAAGTTAATATCCAAAATACTAGTTGTATTGGCCCTTTTGCACTGCAGCATTAGCGTGAATGCACAAAATGAAACAGAACAATTGATGCAACATTTGCAAACAGGCAACTTTAGTGCTTTGCAGATTTTTTGGGACAACCAAGTAGAGTCGAGTATTTTAGATCAAGTGGCTGCCAAGCCATTGAATGCAAAACAAGCTAATGAAACCCTTCAAGCTTTTTTTAATCAAAAAAATATTGTTGGTTTTGAAAAAAGTGCAGAAAGAAAATTAGGCAATACCTTATACCTTACTGGCAAGTTATTATCAAGCCAACAAAAATACAATTTGACCTTATTGCTACAATCTACAAAAAAAGGATTTGTTATTGTGAGCATGAGGGTGAACTAGTTGCTTAATTTTTAGTAGAAAGAAGATGAGTAAAAAGCCAAAAAATACCTTGAATAGTTTTTCTAGCATTCCTTTAGTGTATAGTACCAATCCGGATTATATTCAACCTAGTGAGAAAGTTATTAAGCCAACTTTAGAGCCAGCAGAACAAATGCTTAGGATAATTCTAGAAACCAAACATAGAGCGGGTAAGACAGTCACCATTGTATATGGTTTTGAAGGAGCGGATGCAGATATGGAAGCATTGGGTAAAGCGCTAAAAAACTTTTGTGGCACAGGTGGTGCAGTAAAAGACGGAGAAATTATAATTCAAGGGGATCACCGTCAAAAAGTATTTCAATACTTAAAGCAGAAAGGTTTTACCAAGGCAAAACTATAATACCTGATAATTTTAAAAATTTACATCTAAATTCAAGCGTTCTTTAAGCTGTTGTACCAACGGATATTGCTTGGCAATATACTCGAATTTTTGTTTGCTATTGAGTTTCAAATGCAATGGTACATCTTCTTTTTCGCCTGCATCTACCAGAATACTAAATTGTATTGCCCTATTTTGAAATCGCTCCCAAATGGTTTCCATTAGGGTCATTCGCTCTTGTTCTACAAATTTTTGAGCAGTCAAAGCAGGCACTGTAATAGTAAAATGGGTAGGGTCTTCTATTTGAAGTGTGGCAATTCTAAAAGTACCCGCCACAGAGTGTTTCAGCTCTTTTTCCATTTTATTGGCATAGTCGTTCCAGCATAATTGCAATGTCTCTATGTTTAGAGAAATCGCTTCTTTCACTTCTTCAATACTGTAATCATTGCCATACTTCTGTTGCAATACAGCTAATAAACTTTTCTTACCACCAATAGTTGGTACCCCGGAATCAGCACTAGCATTGCCTGTTTGGCTATTCCCATTAACTGCAGGATTTGTAGGGGCTTTTGGAGGCGCAACAGGAGTAGATATTGTAGGGGCTATTGGATTCGCTACTGGTGCGGCTGTCTCAATCACTAATTTAGCTTCAGCGTTTAAAACAATATTACTTAAAGGAATGATCTTTTTGGTGCGAATAGGGTAATGCGTATCAACTAGTTTTTTTTTTACTAGCTGGCCGTCATCCATACTTAATTCAATTGCTTGCTGTAAAAAGTTGAGTTTAATCAAAGCTAATTCTACATGCAATCTTTTATTACGGGCCATCTTAAATTGAATCTCGGCCTCGTTTAAAATATTCAATGCACTCACTAAATAAGGGGTGCTAATTTTTTCGGCAGCAGCAAGGTATTGGTCTCTCCATCCCTCAATGGATTCAAGCAAATGCGCGCTGGCTTTGTCTTTACACACTAGGATATTTCTAATAAATGCAGCCATACCATATAGTACTGTATCCCCTTCAAAACCTTTTTGGTTGATTTCGTCATACAATAACATGGCGCTTATTAGATCTTCCTCTGTAAGGTGGGTTAATAATTTAAAAAAATAACCTTCGTCTAAAATATTTAAGTGCTCTAAAGTATTGTCGTAAGTCAATGCGCCGTTTGAGAAGCTAACAATTTTATCTAGAATACTCAATGCATCCCTCATACAACCTTCACTTTTTTGAGCAATGAGTTGCAATGCATTTCTTTCGGCCTTAATATTTTCTTTTGCTACAATTTCCTCTAAGTGTTTTACGGTATCTTCTGGGACAATTCTTTTGAAGTCAAAAATCTGACATCTACTTAAAATGGTCGGAAGAATTTTATGTTTTTCGGTGGTTGCTAAAATGAAAATAGCATAGGGTGGGGGCTCTTCTAATGTTTTCAGGAATGCATTAAAGGCACTGGCACTTAGCATGTGGACCTCGTCCACAATGTACACTTTATATTTGCCAGCCTGTGGTGCAAAACGAACCTGTTCAACTAGTGCTCTAATATCATCTACAGAGTTATTACTTGCTGCGTCTAATTCATGGATATTTAAGCTTGCCCCTTTTTCAAAAGACACACAACTTTCACATTGGTTACAAGCTTCGCCTTCCTTTGTGATATTGGTGCAATTGATGGTCTTTGCAAGGATACGCGCGCAAGTTGTTTTACCTACACCTCTTGGACCACAAAACAAAAATGCATGTGCCAGATGTTGATTTAAGATCGCATTCTTTAATGTTGTGGTAATATGAGATTGACCCACCACTGTATTAAAGTTTTGAGGACGATACTTTCTTGCTGATACGATAAAATTCTCCATACTTGAGCTGCAATATACTGCATCAAAAGGTAATTTTCTGAGCTAGGGTACAAATCTTATCCCCCATTTCTGAAATCCTTAACTAGCTTGGGTTGGGCTCTTATATTCCATTATTGGATGACGCTCAAAAGGGTGTTTTTGGGTATCAAAAATATGCCTAAAGGTGACCATGCGTCTGCTTGGATCGGCGCCAAGACTTTTGTAAATATTGACCATTTTTGGATTCCAATCTGCTGCCCATCCCATTTCATATTCGTCATAAATTTTTAATTCATGAAGTAGTAATGAAGTTGAGTAGATTAAAAAACTATCTATGCCTAAAGATTGAAATTTTGGTACTACACCAAATGCCAATCCAGTTAATCTATTATTCGTTTTCCTAAACTTCATCCACATTAAATGAATTTTCTGTTTCCATCCTAGTTGTCCATCAAAATACTTAAAGTATTGATTTACATCTGGGATATTGATAAACATAGCTATCGGGTCTTCCTTGTAATAAGCAAATCGAATCATGCGCTCATCCATCACAGGGCTAAGGGATTTAAAAAGTTGCATGATTTGATCCTTCGTGATGGCTTTTGCTTCTCCATGTTGCGCCCATGCTGTATTGTATATATGCACAAAGTCATTGGCATATTTGTCCAAACGTTTTTTATCTAAATGTTGAACGCTGTATTCCTCCTTTGATTTAAACTTTTCATAGCGTTCCTTGAATCTGTCAGGTAAATCTGCTGATAGGGGTTTGCGATAATAATATTGATTATAGAAATTTTCAAAACCATAATTAGCAAAAAAGGTTTCATAATAGGGCGGGTTGAAAGACATGCCATACATAGGTTCCCTGTCATAGCCTTCTACCATCAGACCCCACCATTTATCTCGATCGCCAAAATTGACTGGTCCATCCATGGCTTCCATGCCTTCGGATTTTAACCATGCTTTTGCTGTATCAAATAATAAGTTCGCTACTAATTGATCATCGATGGCATCAAAATAGCCGACACAGCCAGTTGGAAACTCGGTGCCTTTATTGATATATTTTTTATAATGAAATGCTGCAATTCGGCCAAGGGTCTTGCCTGTTTGGTCTTGAACAATCCATCTTTTCGCAGCACCTTCTTTAAATAACTTATTTTTTGCTGGATTAAAAGTATCCAACACTTCCTTGTCTAATGGTCTAATATAGTTTGGGTTGTCCTTGTTTACAAGCACATTGATGGCCAAAAAGGAATGCTCTAATTCGGGTGTATTGACTTCAATGACTTTCATAATTGCAAATTAGAAATTTTTTAAGCAACTCAACGCAAAAATACCTGCAGTCTCTGTTCTAAGTCGGGTAGGACCAAGATCAATTGGAATAAATTCCTTAGTTATGGCTGCTTCGATTTCTGATGGAGCAAAATCGCCTTCAGGTCCAATTAAAAGGACTAAGTCTTCACTTGCTACAATGGATTTGATGGAAGTTTTATACAAAGGTTCGCAATGCGCAATGAGTTTTTGAGCAGTAGCTGCCTGTTCTATAAATTGTTGAAAAGGCATTGGTACAGATAAAACAGGTAACCATGTTTGTTGGCTTTGAATCATGGCAGATTGAATGATCTGTTGCATTCTTTCTGTTTTGAAACGTTCGTGAATGGTGCGTTCGCAAATTAATGGTGTAATATTTGTAATACCCATTTCTGTTGCTTTTTCAAAAAGCCATTCCAAGCGCACGGCATTTTTTAATAAAGAAATACCTAGATGTAATTGTTGTTTTGGACGGTCTGTTTGTATGGCCTTGGTAATAGAAACAAGTGCATTCTTTTTATGTGCTACTAAAATGGTTGCATGAAATAAGCCTCCTTGTCCATTGGTGATTTCAAGATGCTCACCCACCTCCATCCTTAGTACTTGAATACAATGTTTACTTGAGGTCTCGCTCATTGTAAATTGCGTCATCCCAATAGCAATCAATGGTTCAAAAAAATAGGGCACAGACATAGATTCAGTTTAGAATGGTTGATCGTCATTGGAGTCATCATCAAATTCTCCGCCATTCATTTTACTTCCTTGAATAAAAAATCTTCCACCATCTTGTGCATCGGATGCACCTAAATTTGAAGTGAGGGGTTTATAATTATTACTTAGTCCAGGGATGCCACTAGCCCCATCCCATTCTTCGAATTTTTGTACATCTAATCTTGCTCTTAATTTGATTAAATCAAGTGTACCATTTCTATGCTTTGCAATCCTGATATGCGTTTCGCCCATGGTACTTTCGCCCATTTCGTTGCTCATTACTTCATAATATTCTGGTCTGTAGATAAACATTACCATATCTGCATCTTGTTCGATCGCACCTGATTCACGTAAATCACTCAATTGAGGCATCTTACTTTCTTTTCTTGTTTCCACCGCACGACTCAACTGAGACAAGGCAATGATAGGCACATTTAATTCCTTTGCCAAGGCTTTTAAACTTCGAGAGATATTACTAATTTCTTGTTCTCTATTTGAATTTCTATCACCAGATCCACTCATTAATTGTAAGTAGTCAATGATAATAATTTTTACATCATGTTTATTCACCAATCTTCTTGCTTTTGCTCTGAACTCAAAAATATTTAAAGCAGCCGTATCGTCAATGTAAATTGGCGCAGACTCTAATCGGTTGATGCCCTTAGTATGCAATTGTTGGTATTCGTAATCTTCTAATTTACCTCTTGAAATTTTCTCCATTTTAATTTCACTCTCCGCACTTAAAATACGTTGTACTAATTGAGAGGCACTCATCTCCAAACTAAAAAATCCTACACCCTGTGGTTTTGTAGGATGCAATGCTGCATTGCGTGCCAAGTTCAACGCGAATGCGGTTTTACCCACAGAAGGTCGTGCTGCTAAAATGATTAAATCTGTTGGCTGCCATCCAAAAGTGATTCGATCTAATGATGGAAAACCACTCGGCACACCAGATATTTCATCTTTTTTAGTTCTTAATTCATCAATGCGTGTGATTGATTCTGCCAATGCATTACCAATGTCTACAAAGTTTTTCTTAAGGTAGTTATTGGTGATATTGAACATTTTTGTTTCACTCTCGTCTAACAAATCAAAAACATCTGTGCTGTCTTCGTAAGAGTTACTAATAATTTCACCACTAATTCTGATCAATTCTCTTTGAATAAATTTCTGTAAAACAATCTTGGAATGCGCATCAATATTCGCTGTGGATACAACAACATTGGTTAATTTAGAAATATAATATGCGCCACCTACCTGATCTAAATACTCACGCATTTTTAATTCTTCTACAACAGTCAACATGTCAATAGGCATGTTCTTTTGTTGTAAACTTTGCATCGATTGAAAAATCATTTGATGCGCTTCTACATAAAAACATTCTGGCTTCAGTATTTCTGTCACTGTATCGAAGGCACTTTTCTCTAAAAGAATGCCACCTAGAATCGCTTCCTCTAATTCTCTTGCTTGTGGCGGAATTTTCCCATACATCATGGCACTTACATCTACGGAGCTAGTTTTTTTTCTAGTGGTTGATCTTGTATTGAGGTTAGGTAGTGCCATAAAAATACTTGCTTTTCTTACTGCGAAAATCCTTTCAAAAATCGGCATCTCGAAATTTAATTATCCAATAGGCTTATTCACAGACCGTTCTAAGGGGATTTGCACATTAAAATTACAGTTATTAACGGGTTATTCATAGGTTATGCACGGGTTATTTAAACATAAATTTGTATTTTTGAAGCATACCTTAAAGTAGCATCATGACCATTAGTTATCGCTGGCTGTGTGAATATTTACCAGCTCCCATTCCCAAAGAAGCATTATCCACTATATTGACATCGATAGGTTTAGAAGTTGAATCCTTAGAAATGTACGAAAACTTTAAAGGAGGACTTCAGGGCCTAGTGGTTGGGGAAGTACTTGAATTAGTACAACACCCAAATGCAGATAAATTAAAACTGACTAAAGTGAATGTGGGCGGAGACCGTCCATTGAATATTGTTTGCGGCGCATCCAATGTGGCCGTAGGACAAAAAGTGGTCGTTGCACAAATAGGCACAACCATTTATCCAAAAGCGGGGGCACCTATCACCATGAAATTGGCTAAGATAAGAGGAGAAGAAAGTGAAGGGATGATTTGCGCAGAAGATGAAATTGGTTTAAGTGAAGACCATGCAGGTATTATGGTTTTAGATGCAGCGATGAAAGTAGGAACACCTGTGGCGGAATTGTATGATTATTATCAAGATTGGATTTATGAAATAGGGTTGACGCCAAACAGAATGGATGCGATGAGTCATTATGGCGTCGCAAAAGATGTTTGTGCTTATTTAACCTACCATGCAACAAAGGCAGAGCCAATTAGTCCTTTCAAGCAATCGCCAAGTATCGATGCATCCATTGCACCTTATGAGGTGGTGATTCAAAATCCAGAAGCATGCGCAAGGTATAGTGGTATTTTAATAGAAGGCGTAAAAGTGGGACCATCTCCAACATGGTTAAAAAATAAATTGCAAGCCATTGGCGCAAGATCTATCAATAATATTGTAGACATCACCAATTTCATTTTACATGAAACGGGTCAGCCATTGCATGCTTTTGATGCAGCTAAAATTCAAGGCAAAAAACTGGTGGTAAAAAAATGTGCTCCAAATAGTTTGTTCACTACATTGGATGAAAAAGAGAGAAAATTAACAGCAGCGGATTTAATGATTTGTGATACCGAAAAGCCAATGTGTATCGCTGGTGTTTTTGGCGGTTTACATAGTGGGGTGAATGCAACAACCAATAGCATTTTTTTAGAAAGTGCTTGGTTTGAAAATGTACATATTCGTAAAACATCGGTG
>Ga0208787_1000384_pt1 | contig 21470 bp, 19 predicted proteins | sample Wag4_2014_7_11_FD_187362 | JGI IMG/M metagenome (GOLD analysis project Ga0208787, IMG submission 187362) | Fresh water microbial communities from Ohio, USA - Utica-2 Time Series HT 2014_7_11 (SPAdes) (version 2) | ecosystem: Environmental > Aquatic > Freshwater > Water tank | place: USA: Ohio...
CCCCGGGTCACCCCAACTTATAGATACTCTAATATCCCCCTTTTTATAAAGGTATCTGTATTACTAAATATAATATGAGTTTCTAATTACTATTATTAAAATCATCACTAAAACGAATATCTTTAAGTATAGTTTTTTTCAGACTACACTAATTACTCTAATATCCCCTTTTTATAAAGGTTATCTATATCGTTAAGCATAAATACAAGCTTTTCACTCATTACTACTTTAGGATAATGTCTAAATATTGTTATTGAGCGCGACCTTATCTTCTTCAGCTTATCAATATCTTGTTGAGATAATCCACAGTAACTTTCTAACATATATCTTAACTTTCTATTAAGATCATTAGGAAAGAATGTAACAGAGTGACACTCAAACAACACTATCCCCGTTGCTTTTCCCATAGTTGGTAAATGGTTAGTAATAATAACTGATACATTATAAGACCTTCCAATCTGTAAACTATTGTTAAGAGAATCCCACACTGCCTCTTTTTGTTTCTTATTATTAATTACGTCTATATCGTCATATACTAATAAACAGTTACTAGTTTCTTCTATAGTTATAGGATTTTCTATTAAATCATCATTAATATCAACTCTTTGAACTAGATCATCTAATGCCTCATCCTCATTTTTTGCCGAAAATAAATAAATATTAGGTTCTTCCTTTTTCTTCTTTTTTTGTTTAATATAATCTTTAATAAATTTAGAAGCAAAGGTTGATTTACCACTTCCAGACGCACCACAAATATATAAACAATCACGTTCACCACCATATCCCGGAATTATTTGAAAATATTCATCATCTTTTAATTTGATGTATTGCATCTCTTTAATTTCATCATCTTTTTTATCATAAACACTAACAACTTTATTATTATATTTACCACCAACAACACGAGCTAACGGTTTTCCTATATTTTCTAAATTTAAACTCATATAAGTATATTATATCAGTTTAGATTTTTTATTATATTAAACTTTAATATAATTTTCTAATTTAGTCTCTACAGTATGACTCATTAGTTTAGCGTCTTCTTTCATATCTTGTAATACTTTCCCGTATTTTTCAGTATCTCTAATATGTCTTAACATACTTGAGCTAATATTCTTTTTAAATATATTATTTAATAACCTAGTGATACTATTAATTTTATTCAAATGTTCGCCTTTATAGTTTACTAAAAGTGGATACTCAATTTGTTTATTTAATGGATGATATTTGAGATAAACATTAAAACTATTTAATAATTCATCTTCAACTTTAATAACTAGCTGTTCTTCCTTCTTACTAGTTTTATAAGTATTAAATATCATTTCTTTATCATCAATAACATAATAATTCTTAGATTTATCTTCAGTTTGTCCTTTATTTTTAACTACATACATTTCTAAATAATCTTTATTACGTCTAGGTGGTATATCAATGTATAATGACAATACAAAATAATTTAATAATATCTTATATTGATCTTCATTAATTTTCTTTTTATTCGAAAACTTTGAAACATCATTTTTAAGATTATCTTTAATCTCTTTAACTTTTTCCCATTCCATCCAGTTATCTTTCTGTGTATCGGTTTTACTATTATCTTTATTAGCTTCTTTAATTAGATTGTGTTGTTTATACATTTCATCTTGATATTTTTTAATAAGCTTTGGTTTACTATAAGTCCCCAAAATAGAAACAATAGATATTAAATAAGATCGTTTAGTAGTATCTTTATATTTATTAATCTTATCCATTATATTATCAAAATTATCTAAAAATTTTAAATTTTTAAGTGGTCCTTCGTTTAATCTTTCTAAATTTTTAATATAGTAATCAATAGAAGATTTAGTTAGATTTTTTTCTTGTAGTTTCTGTTCTAAATTATTAATAAACTTATTAGAAATTATTTATATATTTTTAATTTAACGAATAAAAATAAAAAATATAATATAATATAATATATATGACAACTAGTAGTTTTAACACAGCACAGAACTTTAATAATTTTTTAAGAAATCTACAGATCGAAGTTAATACAGAAACAATTAACGCGAACACAGGAAATATTGAAAACATTAACGCGGATACAATTAACGCAAATACACTTAATGTAGATACACAAGTAGTTATCGGTCAGGCATTGTCTAGGCTTGAATGCTATGACGGGGCCACAATTCAAAATAATATTTATACAAATAAATTTGTCCCTATTGGTAATCGTTTAGTTCAACAAGATGGCATCGTTAGATCTGTTTATTATGCCCAGTTACCAAATAATGAATATAGAATTATTTGTTTAGTTTATAATGATTTATTAACTAAAACACAAGTAGCCGGACGTGTTTATAATGAATTAGGCGCTTTAGTTTCAACGGGCACATTTTATACCCCCATAAGTTCAGCTTTTAGTTCAAACTATGGTAATGTTAAGATATCTAATTTATCATTCTTACTAGATTATAATAGCGCATTAAATCAATATAGGGCTTTAAGATTTGATATAACAACCGAAACATTTATTTTAGATACAATAGCGGGAAATCCTAGTGGTGAATTCGAAGAAATTGTTTATATTAATGAACCATTTTTACCTAATCGAATTTTAAGTAATCCTACATTAGCTTCTTTAATATGGTATTCAAAAGATAGCAATATTACAACAGATGATATTGATACTAACTCAATTTTATCAAATGAATATAAATTTAAGTTAAGCGATAATACTTTATTAAATATGAAAGTTACTAGCGATAATTCTGGCAATCTATTAATCTATAATGATGAAGGGCCGGATTATAAAATAATTAATAGAATTGATGGAATAGTTAAAAGTGAATTAAGTGAAAACGGATTATTAGTAAATGGTAATATATCAGCCGATAGCTACTCTAACTTACCTACAGCTTCTGTATCTGTTTCTGGTATAGTTCAGTTAAATGATAGTGTTAATTCAACCTCAACAAGTCAAGCAGGAACAGCAAATGCAGTAAAGCAAGCATATGATCTAGCAAACTCTAAAGTAAATAAATCTGGAGATACTATTACAGGAAATCTAACTATAAACTCTACATTATATGCTAATACTTATTCTAATCTACCTAATGCGTCAACCTCTATATCTGGTATAGTCCAATTAAATGATAGTGTTAATTCAACCTCAACAACTCAAGCAGGAACAGCAAATGCAGTAAAGCAAGCATATGATCTAGCAAATACAGCTAATAGCTCAGTATCAAATAAAGTAAATAAAACAGGAGATACAATGACAGGAGCTTTAACAGTATTGAGCACATTATATGCAGATACTTATCAAAATCTACCACTATCTAGCGAAACATCAGTAGGGGTGGTTCAACTTTCAAATGATTATACTAGCACTTCAACAACAACCGCGCCAAGTAGTAAAACTCTAGCTAATTATTCTACTTTTGTTAATCAACAAATAGAACAACAGTTACAGCCCCTAAGTAGAGCTAACGAAATTCAAATTCCGCAGAATTGGAACTGGACGATAGGAACAGGTGGTGATTTTTCGGATTTACAGACGGCCTTAGCATCCTCAAATGTCAGGGATGGTCACATTTTAAGAATTCTATCAAATACTAATATAGATATATCTACAACCTTAACTATTACTAAACAAGTGGTAATATTTGGAGAAAACCGCGATACTTGTATTATTAGAAATGCGCCGGCAGTAACTAACTTAACAACTTTATTAAATGTTCAAGCAGATTATGTAATGTTTAGTAACTTAACTATTAATTTTACTTCTAGTATTAGTGATAATTTCGCCCTTAACTTTTCTAATTCTTCAGGTGATGTTGTTAATAATCCTATAGTAAATAGATGCCGTATAGTCTATAATAAATTCGGTATTGTTTTACGATCACGTAATGGAATTATTAGTAATTGTTTATTTGAAACACAAGGAACAGCAACAACAAGACGCGCTATTAGTATTTATCGTTCTGTTGGTAATTGTTTTGTTTATAAAAATACATTTAATCAAACTATTGATACAGCTAATAGACTTATTCATATTCTTGAAACTTCCGTAAATGATATTAAAACAGGAACTATTAATTTAATAGGTAATACTTCAACCGGTGTATGTATTCAATTTGTAAATGTTGAATCATTTAGGGGGATAACTGACGGTTTAACTTATATTATTAAAGATAATGTAATGAATGAATCTAACGCTTTTGTTGTCTTATTCGGTGGTTCAACAGTAAATGCTTATAATACTATTAAAGATGTTTTTATTTTAAATAATACATTTACTAACAGACATACTACTAGTCCTTTTGGTGGTAAAGGTTGCCTAGCACTTGATCTATCAGTAGTAGGGCGTTCTTCTTCATTACCAGTATATGCTTTTAATAATGTAGCTACTATAGATCAATTCTATAGGGCAGGATGGGGACTCGCAGCGAATGCTACAGGAGTTCAAGTAGGAATTACTACGGCAGGAGCTAGTGCTTATACAACAGCAGGATATAACCCGGTTTTATTCTCTAATACTAATATATCCGCCTTAAATCTTCCATCAATTCCTACAGAGTTTAATAGCGATGAAAATAAACTTTTATTATTACAAAATAGAGTAGATGCTATTAACTTAAGTAATTATGTTTTAAAAACAGGCGATACAATGACAGGTGCTTTAACAGTATCTAGTACTCTATACGCTAATACTTATTCTAATCTGCCTAGTGCGTCAACATCTGTTTCAGGTATAGTTCAGTTAAACGATACTATTAACTCTACATCAACAACACAAGCCGGAACAGCTAATGCAGTAAAGCAAGCATATGACCTAGCTAATACTGCTAATACTCTAGCATCTGGTAAAGTATCAAAAACAGGCGACACTATGACAGGAGCTTTAACTGTATCTAGTACTCTATATGCTAATACTTATTCTAACCTTCCGCAATCATCAACGAGTATATCAGGTATAGTTCAGTTAAACGATACTATTAACTCTACATCAACAACTCAAGCCGGAACAGCTAATGCAGTAAAGCAAGCTTATGACTTAGCTAATACTGCTAACACTCTAGCATCTGGTAAAGTATCAAAAACAGGCGATACAATGACAGGCGCTTTAACTGTATCTAGCACTCTATATGCTAATACATATTCTAACCTTCCGCAATCATCAACGAGTATATCAGGTATAGTTCAGTTAAACGATACTATTAACTCTACCTCAACAACTCAAGCCGGAACAGCTAATGCAGTAAAGCAAGCTTATGACTTAGCTAATACTGCTAACACTCTAGCATCTGGTAAAGTATCAAAAACAGGCGACACTATGACAGGTGCTTTAACAGTAGCTAGCACTCTATATGCTAATACTTATTCAAACTTACCTACAGCATCTACTAGTGTAGCAGGTATAGTTCAACTTACTAATGACTATACATCAACAAGTCAAACAACTGCGCCTACTTCTAAAGCATTAAATGATGCTATTAACTCTATAGTGCCTAGTGGTGGAGGCTCTACTTTTGATACATTCTTAGAATCTCAAGTCGGATCTAATCTACGTAATAATACTTATTTTAAAGATATGCTACCAACAGGTGTTTTAACTAATACTTATAGTGGTATTGTTCATAGTATGCGTCAGGTTCAAGCATATGATATTAACGGTGAACCCCTACCAGGATGGTATATTATCTGTTTAGAATGGAATAATAACAAAACACAGATTAGAGGCGCTACATATGACGAAAACGGTAACTTTGTAAACGCTGGACAATATTACACTATTAATAATTCAGCTTATAATAATCTATATGGACAATATCTTCCAACTGGTCCTACACTTCCAACATTTTTATTAGACTATACGGGAACTAATAGTAGATTACTTACTTTTAATAATGAATTCGGAGGTTTTAATTGGGAACCCCCATATAGTGAATCAGTATTACCTACAGCTTATGATGTTCAGTCTAATGTGTATATTAATGAATCATATGTAGCTAAAAGAGTATTAAGCAATATTGAAACTAATACTTTACAATTTTATACTAAGTCTAGTTCTATTACGGTTGATACTATTACAGCTACTACTTATAATGGTTTAGGTAGTTTACCTTATTTACCATTATCAGGTGGTAGTTTATCTGGTGCAGTAGACGGAACAAGTATAGAGATGTTTGATATGACAGCCCAAAATTTTAAAATTAAAAGTGGAACTGGACAACCATATCTTGCAGGTATAACATCAAACTTTGAAACTAATGTAATGGATGTTTACGCATCAGGAGGTGTTGGTGCTAAAATTAATCAAGTTATTAATAATTCTACTGTTGGTTCGTGGGATGATGGGGGGTTAACATTAGTCTCAGGTGGAGGTAATACAACAATGAGACTTGAATCAGGTGCTTCTCAACAATCTAGAATTAACTTTGGTGATTCCACAACAAATGCTAGGGGCAGAATACACTATTCTAACTCTAGTAACAATATGAATTTCCACGTTAATAATAATAATACACCTGCTTTAACTATTACTGCTAATGGTAATGTTGGTATTGGAACAACCACACCACAGGATAAAGTTCAAATTAATAATAGTACAAATGGAACTGGATTAATAATTAGTGCTGGTAATAATAGTTCAGGACACGGTGGTGCTGTAGGTTTTGGTATATCTGAATTTCCTACATATACACCAATGTCTTCTATTAAAGGAACACTTAACGCAGTTCAAGGATTTGGAGAATTACAAGGAGGTATGGCTTTCTTAACCCGACCTTTTGGATTTACAACTCAAGCATTAACTGAAAGAATGCGTATTAATCTTGATGGTAACGTAGGTATTGGAACAACCGCACCTAGCACTAAATTAGAAATTAATGCCGCCTTGACCCCATTGGGTGCTATTATTATGAATAAACCAAATTCGATTGCTTTGGACGGACAGAGATTTTTAGGATTCCAAACTAAAAACTTTTTGAAATGGAACATAGGTATTAATGAAGATGAGACAGGAGTAGGAAATGGTGGTAATATACTTAGTATATATTCTTACAATAACACTGGAACATTTATTCGGGATGTTATGAATTTAACAAGAGACGGAAACATAGGTATAGGCACAAACGCACCAGCAAGACAATTAACTTTATATAATGGACCTAGCGAACAACGTAATATTCAATTTTTAATTCAAAATGATAGAACTGTTAATGATTCTGGTGCTAATGCTGGTATGAGATTACAGTCTTTAAGAGATTGTACGATAGCCTGTGTTAATCCTACTACAAACGTTGGAACTATTGATTTCCAACGTAATACAGATTTCGCATTGAGAGGTAGAATTTTATATTCACACCCGACAGATAGTTTAAGATTTACTACGGCAGGTGTAGAACGTATGGTATTAAATAGTAACGGTGATTTAGAAATAAATAGAACAGGACAAACTACGGATTTCTCACTAAAACTAAGCGAAACTTCAACAGGTAAATATATAGGCTTTATTCCTTGGGTTGCTGGGGATACCTCCTATTTAAATTGCGTTCAAAATGGCGATACAGTAATAACATCAATGCCTGCTAATAGTTCTCCTTTAAGCATTGGGTGCGGTGGAAATACTGGCGGATGTATGAGATTTACAAACACAACAAATCAAGTACATATTCCAACATCTCGTTTAGGCATTGGTTTAACAAATCCTAATCGTAACCTCGAAGTCGCACAAGCAGTAAGAGTGCGGTCATTAAATACAACAGATTTAGCAGTATTTGAATTACAAAATTCCGCAAATAACTTAAGTCAAATTATTCAATATAATAATGGAACTATGGGCATATTCCCAGCAAATGTAGGCTTAGGTCTTAATAAGGCACCTGGCACTAGTATGGAATTAGATTTAGCAACTGATAACGCTAGAAAACTTACGACTGCACAATGGCTTACAGGTTCAGATTTAAGAATAAAGGATAATATAGAAGTCGCAGATTATGATTTATGTTACGAAAATGTCAAACAATTAGACTTAAAACGTTTCAAATGGAACGAGGAGAAACTACCTAAAGTCGATGATAGGAATGTTTTAGGTTTTATAGCACAAGAAGTCGAACAAATATACCCCAACGCAGTTATTACAACATCTGAAGAATTTGCTGATGGTACAACTATAGAAGATTTCAAAAACTTACAAACAGACCAAATATTTAAAATGATGTATGGTGCCCTAAAGAAAGCAATGAATATGATAGATACACAAGTCGCCGGAAGCACTGCACTGGAGGCACTATGTGTTTCTCAAAAAGAACAAATAGATGCACAGAAAGCACAAATAGAGGCATTAGAAGCAACTAAAATAACACAACAGAATACTATTAATAATATTTTAGAAAGATTAGAAGCATTAGAAAATAAATAAATATTATAATAATTATATAAATTATTATAATGACTTATCAATTAATACCTTATTCTAGTATTAAACCATTTATTCCAATTATGGAACAATTGGGCGTTTCAAAAGTTGCACGATCTAATAAAGGTTTTCTAACGTATTATAAAAATAATCCTATATTAAATGAATTTTGGGAAAAGAAAAGAAATTCTTTTATAGCTAGAACTTTAGGCGCGTATAATATCAAACCTACTTATCGTCGTTGGTTATCTCTTTTAGCTTGGGCATATTATGTTAAACCAAATTTTGAGGTTATATAAATAATATATAATATATAATATATAATATATAATATATGGATCAAGAAACTAATCTACTTATTGCTAGTGTTATAATTAATGTATTACTTATTATAGAAAGAATGTTTAATAAAGTTAAAAAATCTAAATGTTGTAACTCTGAAATAGAATTACAGACAAACTCACCACAAAATGAAAATAAAACAGTAGATTTAAAAGATATTAGTATTAATAAATAATTATTTTTTACTTTCTGATATTCTTATCGCAATTATTTGTGCTTTAGCTTTTTCTAATGATAAAGGATGTTTTGAAAAATATTCGCGCGTTCCAACTTTTCGAACACGATAACCAGATTTACCTTTAATAGTGCTTTTAACTATTTCATATGGCATATATAATTAATTAGAAAAATATATATACTATATTAATGAAAAAATATTTTATATATAATAGACCGGTTAAATTTATTTTTTATTTTGAATTTGATAAAAATAATATATTAAAATTTAATACTGAAAAAATACATAAATAATGATTTTTAATATGTAATTATCTTAAATTAATTACTTAATAATTATCTAATGCTATTTACTGAGTAAAAATAACGTTATTTTTACTCTTTAATTATATTATAATATTTACTTAGTAATTATCTAGTATATTTATATAGTAATTATCTAATAATTATATTATAATAATTATTAAGTAATTATTTAGAAGACATCATCGTGGAATATCCTAAGGGGGGTAAATGTAAATTGTTTTGGTAAATCACGAACCATATAATTATCTACTACTTTAGTTTTTCTATATTGTCTTCCACTACCTGTATCTTCTTCTTTTGATTTGGCAGCGACTCCTTGTGATTCACTTTCACTCTCTCCTACTCTTTCTATTCTTCCCGTAAAACCACTACTTGATGCGGGGGATGGTTGGCTATAATTTTGTAACCAATTCCAAGTTTTTAATAATGAATCTTTATCATTTGGTTTAATTGACTTAGTATTAGTTAAAATACCAACTATTTTTTGATTTTTATCTAATTCAACAATTCTACTAACTCCTGCATTTTGCATATCTAAAAATAATCGGGGAATATCATTAAAATTAGATTTAGCGTATTCTAATATTGCATTACTAAGCACTTCTTCTGTAACTTTATAATCATATTTTTTACTTGCTCTTTCTGGTTCACTTGGATCTTTTCTTTTTATAAAAATATTATTAAATCTTTCATCAGATATATCTAATGATGGATTCTTAGATAATATATATTCTACAACGCTTTTATATCGTTCATCTAATACTCCCCAAGTTGGATCCCATCTAGAACCTATAACTGGACCTCTACTAATTGGTATAACATCTATAGCTTGTATGTCTTGTCCTTCTGGAACACCTCCCTCCGCTGGAACACCTCCCTCTCCTGGAATATCACCTTCTGCTGGAATATCACTAACTCTAGTTCGTGTAGAACTACTTGTAGTGCTTATTGAATCACTAATATCTTCAATTCGTCTAAAAAATTCTTCATCATCAATAAATTCCGGTTCAAAAATAAAGCTTCTACCACTTATAATAAGTAGATTTTTATCAAATGGTTTATAAAATTTATTTCTAATTTGATATAATATTTCATTAATAAATCCTAATCCAATATTATAACGTTCATCATATCTATCAATCATTCTAAGTTCATTAATAACTTGTTCGTATAATTCCATCAGAATTTCTAATGGTTGGCCTAGAGTTTGGATAGATGATTCGAGAACACCACGAGATGATAAGCTAGCTATATTATTATATGTATTAACTAAATCATTCCAAGTTCTAATAATTGGTATATTTTCTAAAAATAGATTTCGTTCTTTTGAACTAACCGTTTTATTATCAATAATATCAGCGCCTATATTAATTTTACGTTCTAAAAGACTTAGTAGATCTTCTACTTTAGTCTGAAATTGAGACTCACTTAATAAATCCCTATCTTCTCTAGGTGCTTTTTCTGTATCGTATATTCTAGCAGCGTCTAATGCATTCCTAAAAATTCGTTCGTTATAGTTTTTCTCATAATTTAAAAATCTTTCAATCTCTGATTTACGCGACATATATATATATTAATTAGATTTTATTTAATTAATATATTATATTAAAAAGTCTATTACTTAAAATTTTTTTTAGCTAGAACCAAAACTTCTTTATATCTAACCCCGGGGTTTTCTGATTTAACCTTTTTAACGTGATCTAACCATTTATTTAAATGTGCAGGAACTTTACCTTTAGGTTTTTTAGATTTTGGTTTCCCCTCGCCCATTTGTTTTCCCGGTAGTATATTTTGGTCTATAAGATTAGCTCCATCTAATACCTCCTTAATCATTTCTTTTACTTCTTTGGCTTTTTTAACTCTATTTTTCATTTGTTTTGGTTCTGTAGTTTTCTTCTTTCTTCCTCTTTTAACACCAGCAGACATTCCACCAGCACTTAGACCACCAGCAGATAAACCACCGGCAGACATTCCACCAGCACTTAGACCTTCTCCAGTTTTACTTTTTCGTTTTCTATTAACTTTAATCTGAGTTTTCATTTTTTCTTCTCCTAAATCAAACGCAGTATCACCAAAAGGATTAGCACCAGTTACTAAAGCGTCTTTATTTAAAAATGGTTGTAATGATTCTTTATTTTCTTGTTCTTTAACCCCAGCACTTAAACCACCAGCACTAAGACCTTTTCCCCGTCTAGAATATCGTTTCTTTAAACCGAAACCTTTATATAATTCAGCGGGCGTATAGCTACTAATTTGATCACCAGATGTAGCCATTACAACCTGAGAATATTTTTTAACTTCATCTTCATAATTATCTAAAAATTTAAATTGAAATTCTGAAGGTTTATCACCACCAACACCTACTAATGATTCTAATTTATTTTTTGCGTCATCATAATTAATACCATAAGGTTGGGGGTAATAGTTATTCTTTCTCATATTCTTAATCATTTCTTCAGTATTTTTAGTTAATTTATTCGCTACTTCTCGACCGTATTGAGTATTCAACATTATATATATAATAATAAGAGATATTATTATATTTATATTATTAAAATATTATTTTACTTAACTCTATGTTGCATTCCCATTTTAGCATAACCTAAAGTTTTTAATCCAGCAGCCGCGGCTTGAGCATATTGATTAGGCACCATCTCTAATACTTGACGAGCTACGGGTAGCATTTTAGGAAGAGCGGATCTAATGTTATCGAAGATAGAACCACCAATGAATCTATCAACATCTGGTTTATACATTGGTTCCATATCGGCAGCCTGAAGAACATCTTCGGCACTGAGAAGACTAGTATAAACCGCAGCGGTTCCCTTATCGAGTGAAAGCACCCCGGAAGTCATAGCAATAATGTAAAGATCATATTCATTACCAGCGAAGTTTTCACCAGTGTTGTTTTTAAGTTGGACATTCATCTGTAAGTTGTAGTTACCGAGTGAGTTCGGGGCGAGATATGACTCTTGAAGAGCTATATGCTTACCAAAATCTAAAACCAACATAGAGCCAGATGTAGCTACATTAGCACCAGCAATACGAGCTACCCCAGACCAGTCTAGCCAAGACTGTTGAATGCCACTCTCGCGTGAGCACTGATAAAGTTGTTGAGGACTAAAGTTAGCTAATAATCCCGATTGATTGTTCCAGTTAAGAGAAATGTTTTCAATAGATAAATGATGATCACCATAGATTGGATTAGCCTTTGCACCTTTGGATTTTGTGAAAATGAATAACTTATCGGGAATTGAATTAAGTTGAACTGTAGTAGATGTAACAGTATAAGTTGCACCATTATTAATAAGTGAGCCTGGAGTGAGCACCCTATCGAATTTATAATATTTATGATTATTTTTTGAATCTAAATGCCGAGAGACGCTTGGGTCAGGAGTTAAAAAGAAAAATTCTAAAACAGGGGGGGTATTGTCAACCCATTCTACAGATACAACATTCGCAGGACTAGCAATTCTTAAAACTCTATTAATATTTCCGAGATTGAAATTAAAAGACATATTAGTTACACCATAGAGGGCACTCTCGCAGGATTCAGCCCGTCCAAAAGTAAAGGGAGACATTAGTAGGGGTTCGACTGATTCAAAAGTATATGAAAAATTTCCACCACCAGCATCTGCTTTTACAATAGGAAAAGCCCCATTAGGGTGAAGATAATTTTCAACCCCAGTCGCATTATAACCATTAAATGGAGAATTAAGATTTTCTTTGTTTCCTGCACCATATTTAAAATATGCATCAGATTGAACAGGAGTAATTCCTTCAAAATTAGCTAATTGTTCCTTAGGAAGAGAACGGATAATACTTTCTAGACAGTCATTCATATTTACTGACACTTGGTTACTATTGATAGTAGCTGATACATTAGTCATCCATTGATGAAGGGGGAATGGAGCAAGTGATACATCAGTTAAATCAACCTCGGCATCTAAAGTAACTTTCAGTTTTCCTTTCAATAGAACGTGAGTATCAATCATAGTTGTTTGGGAGGGGACCGCAATGTTCCAAACAGCGGACGAAGATGTGTTAGAATTAGCAGTATATTTAGCACTAGTGACATTTTGGGCACCCTTATAGACACCAAATCTAATGTTAGATGTAGCTTGGAGACGAGGATCTAATACGAGTTGTTTTTCAAATTGAGCAGACATATATATATAATAATATTAGAAAAAATTATATATTTATATTTTTATACTTTTTATATGTTTCTTAACTAATTAATTAACGATTAAATGATTTTTTTCTTAACATAATTTTAATATCTGAACCACAACCCGAATTAAGTTCAAATGGTCTTAAAGTTCCGAATCTATCCTTCCAGAAAACGGATATATCAATATTATAAAGGGGAATATTTCCGATAAGGTCACTAAGTCTATATTCACTTTGTGGAACGTAAAGAATATTAGGTGTATATTGATTTAAGGCGTCTATTCCTATTTCTAAATCAGTCATTACTGGTTGGGTAGTATTACTAGAAATAACACTTGATAGAGACTGTGAAGAATTAAATACTTTAGCGGGACTTGTAAGAGTTGAAGCAACAGGAACTGATCCGCAAGTAAATACAATAGATTGAATAGGACACCAAAGCGCAACAGTTGTTAACTCTTGATACATAATTAAGGCTGTATATGTTCCCATTAATAATTCATTACCTTTGGTATCATATACTGATAATTGGAAGTTTTTACCATTAGTTACATTTATTCCGTAATATTCGGCGTGCATTGTGGCGAATAAGTGAAATAGGGGGCTATTAAAATATATTTTAATAGGATCTACTAATGCTTCATCATATCCCGCCTTATCTGCTATTAAGTTAGCTAGTTTAGAATTGGGGTCATAGTCAATATAAGGAATATTAGAAGATGGTAAAACATCACCACCTGCTATAACTAGTGCGTTTAATCCTGCGTATGCGAGGTCAAAAGCTTGATTTAGTAATTTAATGAAATGTTGATAAGAGTATACATAATAATACTTAGTGCTCATATCTTGACTAACTAAAGGAGGATTTGCAACTGGTGCGCTTTTATCTTGTGGTTCATATTGAATAAATTGTTGATATTCAAAAGCTTTATATTTTAATGTAATACTATAAATAGTTTTATTTGGGTCTGCTTGTCCTACAATTACCTGTGGAATAAACACTGGAAGACTGGAAGATTGAAGAGAAAACCTAATAATAGATAAATAATAATCGCTAGGATTTTGGACATATGGCGTAGTTCTTGATTCACTGAAAGTTAAAACACTTCGGGGATTTGTTCCGGTTGTGTCATTATTAATAACGCTGGTATCTATATATGTATGATCTGGCTCATTATAACTCATTTATATATTTAAATTAGATTTTATTATTTTTTATTAATAAAGTTACTTACTATTTGATCATAATTTAAATTAGTTCTCTTTGATAATTCAGACATAAACTGATAATAAAATGATAATATACTAGGCACATCTTGATTAGTAATAAACATAACTCTTAAACAGCAATGACGACCGCAACTATTAATATCATTATAATCGCTATATTCTTGATAAGCTATATTATTATATATTTTCTCACCGTTTGCTAGTTTAAATAACTTACTTAATATAGGTTTATCTTGTTCTAATTCTTCATTTGTTTCATCGTCATTCCAACCTAAAGGTTCATCTATTTTTCCGCCGTAACTATCAAAATATTCATAAAATGTCTTATTATTATATGGATATTTTCCAATTAATACCCAGTGACCGTTATGTGGTGATTGTTCATATAATATAAAACAATAATCAATATCATCTTTTAGTAAATCATTTAAATTTTTATAGTTATCTAAATCAGAATATAAAATAATCTTAGCGTCGGGGAAATACTTTCTAATAGTATCATCACCCATTGGAGTTTTAACTATACTATCTAATACGTTCATTATATATATATATTATATTTTTTTTATAATATAAAAAATCTAATATTATGTATATGGGAGTAACACATAATTATTGTTTACTTTGTAAAGAAGTATATCACGAAGATGATACTCATTATTGCGAGTTTTGTGATAATTATTTATGTTTAGATTGCATTAAAAAAAATAATGCAGAAGGTGATATATATGAAGGTAGTTTAGAATATAATGTTGATATAGTATATATTAAAAATTGCCCAATATGTAAAAAACATAATCATAAAAGGCCTGAATGGGCAAAATAAATATATATTATAATAATCTATATTATAATATATATATGAGTAATTATAACTTACACGCGGTCATTATTAAAAAAAATGTAGATTTGAATGAAGCTAAACGAATAGCTAAAGAGTTTATTAAAGGTAGTAAACATTTTTATAGAGAAACTGAAAATAGTTATCGTTTTAGAAATTATCCTAAAACTTATTTTAAGCCGAAGTCATATAGAAGTAAAAAAATAAATGATGATATTACTTTAATATATGGTGATGTGAAAAAAGAGTATCTAGATAAAATAGATAATACATTATACGGTGAAGGTTTATTTGACTTTTTAAAATCAAAGTTTAACGCTATAGTTAGTCCTAGGTTAGATTATTCGGATAGTGCTAAAGAAATATTATCAAAATACGGATCATTAAATATAGATTCTATAATGATATATAGAACGCCTATTCAAAGCGCTATAAGTCAATTATTAAATGTTATATCACTTGGTAAATTTGATAAGCTTAAGAAAAAATATAACTTTGACGAATTATTTCATTTAGCATTAATTGTTAATGTATCAGGACGAAATATAATAATAGAAAAAAATGAAGTCGTTAATATTTCATTTAATTATCAAACAACAAATAAGACACAAACTATGAATGTTAATTTAGAAAATCAAAAAATAAATATTAATGATATGTTAACTAAAACTCTTAATAGAATAGGTCCTAATAAATTCTTTGTTTATGATCCATTTACTCAAAATTGTCAAATATTTATTAGGGATATATTAGAAACTAATAACCTTTATAGTGACGATATTGATAATTTCGTTTTTCAAGATGTTTCAGAATTAATGAAAGAACTACCCGAATTTACACGAAAAGGCGCGCGATTTATTACTGATGTTGGGGCATTCTTTAGAAAGTTAACCGGAACTGGTGAAATGGAGGGAGGATGCGGTGAATGTTCGGATTCTGAGTATAAAGATGTAATTGTTCAATATCCTAAAAATATTAATGGTGAACATTTAGAATATATTGAAGTTATGTCTAATCTATTGAAAATTATTGATAAACAATTTGCAATAATTAAAAGTATGAGTAATGAACAACCTTAAATACTAATATAATTCAAAGCTTCAATAGGTATATAATAGTAATCTTTTTCTTTATCATTATAATCAATTCGTTGACGTCTTTTGAATGGTTTCTTTTCAAAAGTATCAAATATTTCTTTGTTATATTTAATATAATATAATCCGTCGATAAAGTTAAATATAAATATTATATTCTTAGTATCATCTATTTTATCAGATGGTATTAGGGTTGTTGGATAATCCAGGTATTTATTACGTCTGCTTTTTAATTCATAATAACAACTTTCACCCATAAAATCATATTTATCATACCTTTTCATTTTTTGAATATTATCTTGAAAATATAATCTAATAATATGGATAGTATCTTTTTCATTTTTAAACCCGAATTTAATATCGCTTAAATAAGACATTAATATATATTATATATTAGAAAAAAAGATTTTTACTTATGAAAAATCTTAAATATTTTTTATTAATTAATTTTACCGATAAATTATTTGTTAATCCGATAAAAATTTATATATAATATTATATGATCCCAAAAGATAAGGAATTATATGATACTATTAAAGCATATATTGAAAATACATATAATAAAAGATGGAATGCCTACTACTCAGGTTTATTGGTTCAATATTATAAAGCATTAGGCGGAACTTATGAAGATTCTAAAAATAATAAACCACTCAAAAGATGGTTTGACGAAGAATGGAAAGATATAGGTAATAAAGAATACCCAGTATATAGACCAACTAAAAGAATAACAAAAGATACACCTTTAACAGTTGATGAAATAGATAAGAACCAATTAAAACAACAGATTAAACTAAAACAAAAAATTAAAGGATCTCAAAATTTACCAGAATTTAAGAAAAAATAATCTATATTATATTATATATATGTCATCAAAAATACAATGGGGGAATATTATATTAAGAGTTCCTATAAAGTTAGAGTATGAAACACCTACAGGATTAATTAAAGAGGGACCTGCAATCACTGCTAAAGCTAACTTATCAACTAGAAATAAAAAGAAATCTATAACTATAATAGCTGATGATGATATTAAAACGCCTTCTGTATCTGTTTTAAAAAACGAATTAAAAGGAAAACGTAAAGATAATGACGAAATTACAAAAATAAGAGATAGGCTGAAAAATGATATCAAAAAATTAAAAGATGATAAGTTAATTAATAAAGATGAATTCAAAGATTTAAATGATAGTCTTAAAAGTGGTTTAGATTTATATAAGAAAAATAATGATGATGCAGAATTGAAAGTTTTAAAAAGTAAAATAGATTATACGAGAGGTATTACTTATGTTTTTAGGGGTAGAGTAGATAAACAAGATTATAGACGAGATAGTATTATAAATCAGTTAAGTGGAAAATATGATGAATATAAAAGTAATATATCAGTTAAACCTGTTGAAGAGAAGATTGTTGAAGAGAAAATAATTAAACCTATTAAAAAGAAAGTTATTGAAAAGAAAGTAGTTAAACCTGTTGATAAAAAAGTTGTTGAAAAGAAAGCAGTTAAACCTATTGAAGAATCTAAAAGCAATGAAGATATTTTATATAATCAATATAAATCACGATTAGATATATTAAGAAAAGAAAATTATATTAGTCAAAGTGGTTATAATGATAGACTAGAAGATTTAAAAGATGCAATAGATATTATGCCTTTTGATAATAGATATATTAAGGATATTGAAAAATTTATTAATATTAAAGAGCAAGAATTAAAGGCATTCAAAAAATAGATTTTTTAATATAAAACATTTAAAAAATATCTAGTATTATATATATAGATGATTGTTAAACATATTGATAAAGAAGGTAATATTAAAATATATGAGTATGAAGATAAATATGATCATAAAAAATATTATGAAAATTATAAAAATAATACTAAGGGTGGGAGGGTAGTTTGTGATATTTGTAATGCAAAAGTTTTAAATTTATATCTAGAAAAACATAAACGAAGTAAGAGATGCATAACTTATAACAATTAAAGACATATTTTTATAAAAAATATATGAAAAAAGTTGTTTATAAACATTCACAAAGATTTCAACCACGGGATACAATTACAGTTTATAATTATAATTATGATTATGATTATAACTATAGAGATAGATATGGAACAATGATTTGTCCAATTTGTAATTCAGAAGTTTTTGTTTCTACTTTTGAATCATATCATTTAAAAACTAAGAAATGCAGAAATACAGCTAACTTATAATAAGTTATTAAAATTATTTAAAAATATTTTTTTAAAAAAGTTTAGATTTAAAAAAATATCTAGTTTAATATATATAATATAAAAATGTTTGGTCTTAAATTTAACCTTCGTGATAGTCAACTTAATAATCTTGTATGCACTGAAAAAGTTAATATGAAAACTTTAGATTTATTAATTAATTCTACATTATTAAAGCAGACATTTAGAAACCCGTATGTTAAATATGAAAATGAGAAACAACAATTGGAAAAATATAATAGATTATTTGAAATTCAAAAAGATAATGAAGATATAGGTATTGCTGACATTTTTTACACTAGAAGATATAATATAGGTCGAGTGAATCCTATTAAATCATTAGGGTTACATTGTATTAGAAGAGAAATTAGGCATACACTAGCTCGTGATTTTTATAAGGATATTGATATAGTAAATGCGCACTGTGTAATATTGGAGCAAATATGTAATATGAATAATATTAATACAAAATATTTGAAAAAGTATAATGCTAATAGAGATACTATTATTAAAGATTTAATGGCTTATTATAATTTACCAAAAGATAATATTAAAAACTTATTTATTAGATTATTATATCTTGGTGATGTTGAATATTGGGCTAAAGATAATGATATTAATAAAGAAGAAGAACACGATCAATTTATTCTTAAATATAGTAAAGAATTAAAAAAGATAGGCGAGATTATCTATAAAAAGAATAAGCATCTAGTTAAAGATGTTAAAAAAGATGATGTTGATGAAGATGTTGATAACTGGGGAGATAATAGTAGTAAAGAGATGCGTCGTGTTGTTGCTTATGTTTTACAAGAGATTGAGTGTCAATGTCTAGAGTTAGTCTATTCATATTGTGTAGAAAATAAAATTATTTCTTTTGAGAAACCATCATCTGTATTATGTAATGATGGTTTAATGATTGAAAATGAATCTTTAGAGGTTATTAATGAACAAGAACTACTAAATACTTTCTCTAAAATCATTAAAGATAAATTAGGCTTAGATTTAAAATTTATTATTAAAGAATTTAATCAAGGTTATAGCATTGAAGAGCTAGAAAATTCACAATTTGTTAGTATTAATCCTGATACATTTAATCAAAGTAGAATGGCTGAAATATTTTATAATTCTTATAAAAATAAGTATATGTTTTGTGAGCATTTAGGATGGTATGAGCTATTAGATAGTAATATTTTACATAATAGTAGAACTAATTATCCTATTAGTTTCTCTAAATTAATACCAAAATGTATCGATTATCACGCATACAAAATAATCGATAAGAATAATGATAGAATTATAGATTGTCATAAACAAATTAATTTAATTAAAAAAGATAATCAAAAAGATAAAGATGAAAAAGAAAGAGATATTAGAAATTCAGAAGAAATTATTAAATCTCTTAATACTTTAAATAAACAACTTTTAAACATTATTCAAAAAGTTGGCAATTCATCATTTATTAGTGGAGTGTCTGAAATGATGAGAGAGAAATATTATGTTAAAGATATTAGCGAAAAAATTGATTCAAATATTAAATTACTTGCTTTTGATAATTTTGTTTATGATTATGAATTAGAGAAATTTAGATGTATTAGACCTAATGATTATATTAGTATTACGACTGGATATAATCTTAAATGTAAAACTTTTAGAGATTCAAAGGGTTATATCTCTACAATAGAACCAATAAGAAATAATGAAATAAAACAAGATATTGATATTGTTATTAGTTCATTATTTTCATCAGTTGAAATGAAAAATTACTTTATGGCTTCATTATCTAAATCATTATTTTCTAATGATGCAGAAAGTTTATATATTTGGTTAGGTTCTGGTGGTAATGGTAAGGGGTTAGTGTCTACATTATTAGAAAAGACACTAGGGAAATATTACTATACTTGCGGTAACACTTTCTTAACTTCTAAAACTAAGAGTTCAACAGAGTCAAACAGTACATTAGTAAATCTTAAAGGGGTTCGTATTGCTTCAGTATCCGAGCCTGATGATGGCGCCGGTGATGGTGGCACTTTTAATATTGGATTAGTTAAAAGTTTAACTGGGAAGGATTCAATAACAGCTCGTGATTTATTTAAATCAAATATTACATTTAAACCACAATTTAACTTATTTTTACAATGTAATAAACTACCAAAAATTAATAATACAGATGATGGTATCTCTAGAAGATTAAAAATAGTTGATTTTCCTTATTCATTTGTTGATAATCCAACTCGTGAACATCATAAGCAAATAGATAGAAGCCTTAAAAATAGATTTAATCAAGATTATTATAATGAATTTATTTTAATGCTTATTGATGAGTCGCTTAAATGGAAAAATAAAGATATCCCTACACCTCAAATTATTCAAGAAAATGTTAATAGTTATATTCAAGATAATGACCCCCTAGCTTTATGGTTTAATGCTTATATTAATATTACAAAAGATAAAAATGATAAATTTAAAGTATCAGAATTACAGAAACATTATGTTTCTAAATACGATAATCAAATGACCCCTAAAAAGTTTAATGAATATCTTAAACCTCATTTATATCGTAATAATTTAGAAATTAAAATTAATAAGGGTTATAATTATGTTTACGGTGTTTCCATCAATAAAGATGATGATGATGTTACAACTGAAGATTGTTTAGATGTATAATCA
>Ga0208787_1000386_pt1 | contig 21394 bp, 33 predicted proteins | sample Wag4_2014_7_11_FD_187362 | JGI IMG/M metagenome (GOLD analysis project Ga0208787, IMG submission 187362) | Fresh water microbial communities from Ohio, USA - Utica-2 Time Series HT 2014_7_11 (SPAdes) (version 2) | ecosystem: Environmental > Aquatic > Freshwater > Water tank | place: USA: Ohio...
TGCATAGGATGGAGTGAACCAATGCTTCTCCTTCCATGCTCACCGGATCCGACCTGCTCGCCAAGGTGAAGGAGCTGGCCGATGCCTCCAAGTCCGAGCTGGTGCGCGAATGCGGCTATGTGAGCCACAAGAAAGACGGCAGCGAGCGCCTCAACTTCACCGCCTTCTATGAAGCGCTTCTGGAGGCCAAGGGCATGAGCCTGGGTGATGGCGGCAAGGACCGCGGCAAGCCCGGCCGCGGGCTGAGCTACATGGCCAAGGTGCATTTCAACGGCAACCTGATGATCGGCAAGGCCTACACCGACCAGCTGGGCCTGAAGCCCGGCGATGAGTTCGAGATCAAGCTGGGCCGCAAGCAGATCCAGCTGCTGCCGCTGGGCTCCACGGCAGAGGGGGATACAGCAGCCGCCGCGTAACCGTTGATTGCGATCAACAGCGCCTTCTGCCAAGCCGGCTGCACCTTGGAGGCAAGGCGTCAATGCCCTCGACGCCCATCAGAGCCCCGGCTGGCAGTGCACGGCGGCTCCGGAGAACCCCCGCCATCCGCGGGGGTTCTCTGTTGGCAGGACCGATTGGCCGGGCTGTTTCAGCTGGGGAGCATGCACAGCAAAATGACTGATGAGCTGTCCTGGAAGACGGCAGGTGCGCCAGTCACCGGTGGCGGTGCGCACCTCCACGCCGATCAAGGCGCACTGGGGGTCGTCCTCCATCCGCGGCACGATCCATTCCACCGCATCTCGGATGGCCTCATCCAGGCTGACGTAGTCGGTATCGAGTTGCTGGAGGGGTTGGCAGCAGCTGTCGATCAGGCGATAGACCCGTTGGGCGGTGGAGTGGGGGAAGGCAAGAGCCAATGCTTTCTTCTGCGCGATCGGTGACCCTCTGTCATTGCCGTGGGGTTGCGCTGTATCCACTTGCACCATCACGGCTGATCTGGCCAGTCCTGGTCCTGTGAAACTTCCCTGACGGATCAGGGCTGCTTGAGCAGGCCCTGGAGGTTGGAGCGCAGGGAGAAGTTCACCTCCCCGGGATAACGGATATCGGTGATGGGCCAGCTCTGGCCGGAAGGGCTGAGCACATAGTCCAGAGGCAAAGGCGAGGTCCGGGAGGAGCCAAGGCCAGCGAACACCTCCACCCGCATCAGCAGCAGACCATCGCCATTCCACTGGCAGCCGGCGATGCGGTGGCCATAGCTGCCCACCTGGCTATTGCTGATGGGATCACAGGCGGCCGGCAACACCGATCTGCGATCTGAGTGATCTCCCCAGCGTCCGGCACTACGCAGAAGATCTGCTGAGGGCTGCGGAGCCGATCGACAGCCTGGTACGCAACGCCGGCCTTCAGGACAGCGGCGTCAGCGAACCGCGCTGGTCGGCGCAGGGCTTGGAGCTTACGATTGGCGTGAACCACCTGGCCCATCAGGTTCTTTTGCAGCGACTGCTGTCCCTGCTGCTGCGGAAGCAGGGCCAGTCCCTGCCAGTGCTCGCTTGGAGCCCAGGGCTGGTGATCCCGCGCAGCAGCGGCGGCTTCTTCCGCTACAGCCGAAGCCAGAACCCTTTCGGGCAGGCCTTGTTTGCGCTAGTCGCCCGCGACCTGCTGCGGCTGACCGAAACGCCACAGCGAGCCGGGGCCCTGCTGGCCGGCCTGGCCACGACCTCACAACCGGACCATGTTGGCTTTCAGTACTGAAGCAACCGGGTGCTGGGACCAGCCTGCTGCGGTTTGAGGCCGCCCAGCCCAGCGTGGAGGCCCGCTCCGATGACCTGGCCCATGAGCTCTGGACCCTCACCGCCCAAGCTGTTGCGAATGCAGGCGATAAACCCAGCGCTGGTGCGGGCACGTTCGGCAAGATGCGGGGTTGAGGAGCTCCATATCAGTCAAACGCAACAAAACCCGGAGTATTGGCTCCGGTCTTTGCCTGCTCAGCCGTGGTGCCCGCAAGGTCGTCGAAGCGAAGCTGTGCATGTTTGCTGCGTGTTTGCCGCATAAGAACAGCATGATAGATTTCAGCTCAGAAGGTCTATGGTTGTGAGACGCAGTTGACGACACTGGTACCTTGGGCCAGGTCACGAGTGGGAGATTCCGAAGGGTCCAATGCATTGAGTTCGCTTAGAGCGTGCTCCGCGGACGCACGTTCACCCACGCAGCGCGACCATAATGCAATTATGGTAAATAGTCCTAAATTTTTCTCTACCACCAATGTCAGTTCTCAATCGCTCGCTGCGCGCAGGCGTCGCTGCTCTATCTCTGAGCTTGTTGGCTTCAACAAGCGCTTTCGCAGGGGGTTCCACAATGCCCTCCAAGGACATCGTCGACACGGCTGTTTCTGCGGGCAGCTTCAAGACGCTCACAACTGCGCTCGAGGCAGCCGGGCTCGTCGAAACCCTTAAGGGGAAAGGCCCATTCACCGTTTTTGCCCCCACCGATGAGGCCTTCGCGAAACTGCCTGAAGGCACACTGAAGTCGCTGCTGATGGCTGCGAACAAACAGAAACTAAAGGCTATTCTTACTTATCATGTCGTGGCCGGCAATGTGAAAGCCGCCGATGTCATCAAGCTCTCGAGCGTGAAGACATTGAACGGTCAGTCGGTCACGATCAAGGTCGTAGGAGGCAAGGTTTTGATCAACGGGGCCACCGTCGTCAAGACTGACATTGCAGCGACGAACGGCACCATCCACGTGATAGACACCGTACTGATGCCAAAGTGATCTGCTGTTAAACGGATTGAAAGGGTGCCGCGCCTGGCCGCGGTACCCCAACGTACAGTCATGGACAATCGGAGATTGATCTTCGGTACAGGCAAAGCTGGCCCGATCTTTGTGAACGGCCTCAGTCGTCATGGCTTGAATCACCGAGAATGGCACTGTCATCGAGCGGCAATCTGATGGTGGGCAAGGCCTACACCGCCCTGTTGGGCTTGGAGCCCGGCGATGAGTTCGAGATCAAGCTCGGCCGCAAGCAGATCCAGCTGCTGCCGCTTGGTACTGCGGAAGAGGAGGACACAGCCGAGGGGGCGTGATTGGGGGTGGAGCCCGCACTCGTTTGCATAGGCACGGGCTCCGCGGCGCGCTTCTATTCAGGCCTCAGATAGCTCATCGCGCGGACCAGCAGGGCTGTTGACAGACCTTCCCCATCCTGGCTGGATGGCGGATGCTGGGACCACTGCCTGCGAGATCAACCGCCGTGCCCGGATTCCACATCACCACCCAGGACGATCTGCCCGGGCCGGATGGGGATGAGCCCTATGGGCTGTTCGTCAACGAGACGGAGTACGGCAACCGCCGCTTCCTGCGCACCAACGTGCTGTTGGCTCGGCCCGACCTCAAGAAGTACACGGCCCTGCGCTTCCGGCCGCGGTGACAAGGACGTGAACACCGTGGCCGAGCGGCTAGGCGGTGCGCTCGGGGGCTGAGGGCGGCCAGGCTGGGGCGCTCAGGACCAGAACCCTCGCTCCATGGCTTCGTCGCTGAGGTGGTTGTAGAAATCCAGCCGTCTGCTGATTACACGATTCATTCCTTCCAACAGCTCCTTTGACTCCATTGCACTGGGAGGGATTGCACTTTTACAGCCGCGCGTGCCAGGCGCACATCCCAGAAAACCATCAATCAAATCCGGCAGGTGCCGCCGCTCATCATGTTCTATATGATCAACAAATAGATGCAGGCTCGCTTGCTGCTCCGGTTTGGTAAAGTCTGGATATGCGCAAATAAATGCACGCAAGAATGCCGCGTATTCTAATGGAATACACTTTTCGGTCGCCATCAGCATCCCACAGAGAGTCGTTAGTGAATCGGTTGCCATTGTTGGGTAGGGATCCCATCTCGCAAGCGCGGTGTCGCGATGTTCAGTTTTGAACATCGGGTCTAGGGCACATAATGCGTTCATGAATTGGTCAGCCCAGTCTTCGTGAGAGCCAGCACCCGTGGGAATTCCGGTTGCCGGGTCTAGTCCCTGCTCGTCCGAAAGGTTGGCATGGATGGCCTCTGCAAGCCTGGTGCGCCCTGAGGCTATGGCCAGCTTTCCGGCACGGATCAGCATGGGCATAAAGCTCGCAGTAATCGATTTTCGCCTGCCGTATGCCCACGACACAGCCATTGCAGATATGGAACCACTGCCCAGTTTGATCAGGACAGGATGGGAAGAGACCAGGTGGGCGAGCTGAGATAGTTGGCGGTGAATGGCATGGTCGGAATCCGCACGAAAGACTGGTGCCTCTGCATCAGGTGAGACTTGCGCCGTTTCTGCTTGATGGAACTGCGTGGTCTGGGATGGCATGGCTGATCAGTGATTATCAATTTAAGATAGACCCTGTATCCTATGCCGCAGCTGGTGCCGCTCACCATGAGATCGCTGGATCGCCTTCCGCGGCAACAAGTGGCCAATGCGTTTCGGGGTATGAAGTTGGAATTGGTAGCAAGGCGCATTCCTATTCAGCTATCACTGAAGCCGTCTCTGATTGATGAACAGTCTTGTAATTTAGGCCGGTATCATCTGGTAAGGGATCTTGCTCACCAGGGGCCCGATCAAATTGCGTTATTTCTCGCTAGAGCCAGCGCGCTTCTTCAGGCCTTCATATCGTCTCATCACGGCTTGAGATGCGGGATGAGTCATTCCACTCTTCAGAAATGTCTCTCCCGCCTGGAGCTCCTCACAGTGGTTGCCCACAGTGTCATCGACGATATCAAGATTGTCTCCCTGCCATTGTTTGATTTTATAAGCATTGCCAGTGCCGAGGGCTCAAAGGCGATCCCATCGGTCTATGGAGTCATGTTGTCAACATACCTGCATGATCTGGACCGCTCTTTGATCGCCTCGCCCATCCCACTAGCGCAAGAACATTTTATTGCCTCTAGAGCTTTGGTTGATGCACTTTTTTATCCATCGCCCTTCACCTTAGGTCGTCCTCCTTTGGATCGTCAGTTTCCGCTTCTCATCTTTCCAGGGCTCAGGGACGGGTTCTGCCAGCCCCCAACAGTCTCCCGTTCAGATGCTTACATGAGCCATCTGGGATTCGATGTCGTGCACATGAAGGGCGTCAATGATGTTCCACTTCGCCTGTATTCACATCGCCAGGACTTAGGGTGTCAGTGGCAGCAGTACGCCCCGCTGTTGCTAGCGATCGGACAAACCTGTGTCGAGATGGTGCGCCCCGATCTTCGGTCTGCGCAATCCGCTTGTGAGCCGAGTCTGATTAGGGGAGTCAATACCGACAACTGCCTTCCCAAGCCGTTTAATCGACAGGCTTTTGGTGCTGATGTGCAGCTCAGACAACAACAGACTATCGAAGACTGGATGGCCATGCATCTGGATGTGTTACGCCTCATCCCAACAGCATGATGCGTGCCGATTGCGGGTTGCCCCTGCCAACGCCCTCCAGTGCCAACCTTCAAGCTGCGATCGTGAGTAATAGCGCAAAGATCAGACTGCCACTGCTTAGCACTATTACTGCCACAAGGTGCCACCACTGGTTGTAAGTGGTTTCAGCGAGAGTGGCCTCCACGGCACCGCCGGCGCCGTTACCTGCCAGCGGCAGAAGGGCAAGAGCCTCTGGCCAGCCAGCCTGAGCAAGCCCCTGAGCGAGTAGTTGCCAGTAGGCAGCCACTGCCAGCGCGATTGAGGCGCCCATGGCCACGGCCAGCGGCAGCGCCACAGGCATCAGCAGCACACCGGCGTGCTTCCAGGGCACCAGCGGCCGACTCGGGCCCGCCAGCACCACGAGGCCGAGGGCCACTAGCAGGGTCACCAACCAGGGCCGGGCCCCGAACACCGCCAGGGGCAGCAGCAGCTGCGACAGGGTGAGGCCGCTGAACAAGGTGCGATAGGCCAGGCGGCGCAACATCGGGTCGTGGCCGTCCTGGATGTCAAGCGCCCCTGCGGGTGGCGTGAGCTGCCATTGTTCCCGGGCGTGCATCACGATCGGCCCTACACCGGCGGCGGCTGGCAGCAGGATGCTGATCAGCAGGGCGAACACCTGCCAGTGACTGCCCAGTCGGGCCGCCAACCGGTCCACCTGGCTGAACGTTACCCAGGCCACCGGCAGCACCGACAGCAGCACCAGCCAGTGCCCAAGTTGCACAAGATTCAAAACCCAGGTTCTGGCGCTCTGGCCTTGACCCAGCCGCACCAAGCTGGGACGGGCTGGGGCCTTCTGCCAAGGCCAGAGGGGCTCGGCATCGGCGTTGGGCAGCTGCATGCTCTCCACCGCGTTCCATACACTCCGCCCACTCTGTTCCCCCAGCCGTGCAGCCCCTGCCCCGCTCCTACCGATCGCTGCGGGCCTGGCGCCTGGCCGGGATTTACCTGCTGGGCATCGCCGTCGTCAGCACCTTGGCCGGCACCCCCCAGGGGCTGATTCGCCAGCCCTTGGCCACGGCGACCCAGCTGGCGGATCCCCGCTGGTGGGCCCTGTTGCTGGCCTGCTTGCTGCTCACCCTTGAGGCCTACGGCCGCTACTGGCCGCGTCACACGCTGCGCTTCGGGCGGCCGCTGCGACCCCTTGCCCAGGCTGGCTTCGGGTTGGCCTGGGGGCTGGCCCTGGGGCTGTGGATGCTCACCCTGGTGGGCTGGGCGCGCCACTTGTTGCCGGGGGAAGGTGCTGCCGGCCTGCCGGCCCTGCTGCTGGCCTTCACACTGATCTCCCTCTGGCAGGCCCTAGCCCAGTCGTATTTCTGGGGGGTGTATGTCACACCCGAGCACGACACCCCTGCGTCCAACCGCAGCAAGGTGTGGCGTTGTCATGTGCCCTTCTTGGCCAGTGGTCTGCTGTTTCTGGGCGCCTATGGCAACGGGGCCCTCTTCGTGGGCTTGCAGGTGCTGTGCCTGGTGATCACCTCACTGGCCATGCGGATGCCCCCCTGGTGGGATCGCACCCCGCAGCGGCCGGTCACCACCCGCCCCGGCCTGCTGGGATTGCCCCGCACCCAAGGCTGGCAGGGGCATCACCCCAGCAGTTAAGCCATCAGCGCCAGACTGAAGCAGCCCATCAGCGCCAGTTCCCCCAGGTTGGCCAGCACCAGGCCCAAGGGCTTAGCCAGGATCGCCCCCACCAGCATCGCTCCGGCCCCCAGCCGCAACGGCTGGCCAACCTGCGGCTGTGGGGCCAGCAGCCCCAGGCTGAGGATCAGCAGCACCACCAGCACCAGCGCCAGCCTCAATCCTGGCTGGCCGTGGCGGTCGCGATTGTGGTGGCGCAGCAGCGCCCCTTGCCGCACCAGCTCCAGGTCGAGATGGCGGTAGCCCAGCCACCAGTTCGCCGCGATCCAGCCCAGGGCCCCCAGCCAGCCAAGGCTGAGCAGGGGCGCTGGCAGGGCAAGTCCACCCCGGCTCGCCACCAGCAGGCTCAGGGGCAGCAGCAGGGGCGTCATCAGCCCATGCAGGCGGTAGCGCCAGCGGCTGAAGTGCTCCAGCCGCCCCCGGGCCCAGAGCGGCGCGCCAGCCGCCAGCACGGCATTGTCGAGCCCCAGGCCCAGGCCGATCAACCCGGCCAGCGCTGCGGCGATGGCAGCACCCTGGGGCGCCCGGGCCACGGCCAGGGCCGCGAGGCTCGCCTGGCCCAAGGCGATCAGGCCAAACCAGAGGGGGCGATGCATCGATGTCATGGTCTTGTGTTTCCTGGCGCTGAGGTGATGAATCGGTGGGTGTGCTCCACCACCAGGCGCCGCTGCTCGCGGCGGCTGATCAGAGCCGGTCGGTCGCCCCGCTGCACAAATTCTTCATCCCGGCCGTCCCAGTAGTCACCGAACTGGGTGTGGTTGGCCCCTGGCACCTCCACCAGCGAGGAATGGTGAGGCAGCAGGTGGCGGGTCTGTCGCACCAGGCCCGGCGGCACAAGCCCATCGTGGCTGCCGCAGAGACTGGCGACCGGCAAGTGCAGGCTGGCAAGGGAATGGGTGGGGCTTGGAAACGCCGCCCACAGCACCAGCCCGGAGACATCACTGGGCTGGCGGCGGGCATAGCAGGCGGCCGCCACTCCGCCCAGGGAATGGCCGCCCACCACCCAATGGCGCACTTGGGGGAAGGTGCGGCGGATGTTGCCCTCGGGCCCCAGGGCGCGGTCGTGATCGAAGACGGCGAAGCCAAAGGGCACGTGCTGCACCACCACCAGCAGGCCGCAGCGGGCGAGCTCGCGGGCGATCGGGGCGTATGCGCGGAAATCGACGCCTCCACCGGGGAACAGCAGAAACCCCCATAGCGGACAGGCCACGCGCGGCCGATAGGCGTAGTAAGCGTTCAGCCGTTGCTGACCCAGCAGACCCATCTCGCCGAGGCTGGCGGGCATCGGCCCGAAGGCCGTTTGCCAGCGCAGGCGGCGGGGACAGAACCCCGAGGGGATGACCAACCGCAGCTCCCTGTCGGAATGCAGCCGCACCACCGATTCCGGCAGAGGGGGGAGCAGGGGGGGACGGGCCGCCCTCCGGAGCTGGTGATCGGCAAGGGCGCTGGCCTCATCGCCGCCATCGTGGTGCTCTAGCAGGCCCAGCAACCTCTGCAGGGCCTGCTGCTCGGCGGGGTTGCCCAGGCTGCCTTCGCCTTCGCTGCGGTGGCAGCTCACCATGCGCCGCCCGAGGCAGGCCAGCAGCTGCCGCTGGCGCGGTGATTCCAGGTCGTCCACCAGGGGAGCGATGGCGGCGGCGGCGGGGGTTGTGGCCAGCAGTCGGTTGGCGGCACCTTCCGGATCCCCACCGGTCTTGTGGGCGAGCAGGCTGCGGGCCACCAGCCGCTCCAGCAGCTCATGCTCCTGGGGCGCCACATCGCCGTCAGAGCTCGCCAGCCAGGCCAGCAGCCGCAGAAACGAACGCTCGGATTCGGGGATCCGATCCAGGGGATCACCTGGGGCCATGGGGACCACCCAGCCATTGAGATCCCAACGCCATCACCTGGTCCCTGGAGAGGAGGCATTCTCAAACAAGTCGAGGCTGGCAGGGAACTGCCGCTGGTTGGGATCGCGGTCGGCGGCCGATGGATCGCGCAGGCGGGTGGTGTACTCCATCCGCAGGCCATTCACCGGATCGTCAAAGAAGAAGGAGCGGTAGGGGTCCAGATCCAGCAACTCCCCCACCACCACGCCGGCGCTGATCAGCTCGTTGCGTCGCTGGTCCAGTGCCGCAAGCGAGGAGCAGCGAAAGGCGAAGTGAAAGGTCCCGCTCGGCACGCCAAGCCCCCGGTTGATGCCGCAGTCAAAATCAGTCGGCACGCCAGGCACCGCCTGCCAGTGCATGAAGGCCAGGGCGCAGTCGCCGCCGCAATCAAAAAAGATGTGCTCCACCGTGCCCCCCTCCTGCATCAGCATCCGCTCGTGGATCAGCACCGGAAATCCCAGCTGTCCCTCGTAGAAGTCGCGGGTGGCCGTGATGTCGTGGGTGCCGAAGCTGAGATGGTCGAGGGTCATGGATGGCAGGCTGGGGAGCAGGCGGAGCGGTCGGTCGCGCTGAACACTCCGCGCTGTAAACTAGGGAATTTCTGGACAAATGGGGTTTAAGCGGAGGCAGTAAGCAGGAAAGAGTGCCTTGACCGTGAATTGCTTCTGAGGCCATTATCAGAGAACTTTTGCTCTCTTGTTCAGCCACTCCGGGCTGGTTTTCGAGGCTGAATCGAGGTGTTCAGACACACCAAGACCCTGGTCAGGCTGTCGCAAGCAAATGTCGTCGTGCCTGGAACAGATTCGACAGCGCTGCCAGCACATTGATCTTGCAGCGGTTCTTGGCCAGGCCACGCAGCCTGGTCTTCTGAAAGCCGAACTGCTGCTTGATCACTCGAAAGGGATGCTCACCTTTCGAGCGGATATGGGCCTTGGCCGTCTCGATCAGATCCAGCAGCCGGCCTTCTGGTGTGTCCGGTAAGGCCCTGCGTTTGCCGGGTCGCATCGCCACCCTGAATTCCGTTGTCTTGCCTGCCATCTCGGGTCTTTTGGCGATGCCCTGGTAGCCCGCATCCGCGTAGATGACCTGCTCATCACCATGCAGCAGCTCGGCAGCAGGGGTGAGGTCGTGCACGTTGGCGGCGGTGACCACCACCGAATGGATCAGGCCTGAATCCTTGTCAACGCCTGTGTGGACCTTCATGCCGTAGGTGAAGCCTTCCGCGAAGCGGTGATACCACTGGTTGCCTTTCTTGGTCTGGTGCATCTCCGGATCCCGCTTCCCTTCCTTGTTCTTGGTCGAACTGGGCGCCGCGATCATGGTGGCATCCACAATCGTCCCCTGCCGCATCGTCATACCCCGCTCGCTGAGATGGGCTTTGACGGCCTCAAAGATCTGCTCGCCCAGCGTGTGCTTCTCCAGCAGGTGGCGAAAGGTGAGGATTGTGGTCCCATCCGGGATCCGATCGCTGATCAGCTCGATCCCCGCAAAGCGGCGCATGGTGGGCACCTCGATCAGGGCCTCTTCCATCGCCGGATCGCTCAGCGAATACCTCTGCTGCAACAGATGAATCCGCAGCATCGTGGCGAGTGGATACGGAGGCCGGCCGCCTTTCTTGCTCGCTTTGGGGTAGTGGGGCTCGATCAACGCGATCAGCGACTGCCACGGCACCACCACCTCCATCTCAGAGAGAAACTGCTCCCGTTTGGTCTGCTTCTTGGCCGTGGTCAGCTCGTAGTCGGAGAAGCCGGGCTGCTTGCTACCCATCAACCCAGTCCTGGCCTGCGATTACAGGCTCATTTTCGCGCAGACGGGCTGGGTTTTCCAGAGTCTCCCTAGACCCTCGTGAACAGGAGCGCAGAACTCGTGCCTCAAGATGGCACCCCCATTCCCGCCGCTCCCGCCCAGTTCGACCTCGACGCCTTGCCCCTGCGGCCCACGCTGACCAGCAGCGCCGGACCGCTACGCATCGATCTCACCCCCGAGCAAACCCTGACCTTGCACAATCTGGCCTGATCGGGTCTCTCCGGGAATCACCACAGGAATCTTGAGCGGCTTGATAGCCGGCCCAGTTCGTGTCGCCGGTCGACTGGAGCGAAGGATTCGCTCATGGCTCAGCCCAAGGAATTGAGGTCGATGCGCTTGCGCACCCCATCAGGCAGGTTGCGGGAGATGGGGCAGAGCTTCATGCGCTCCTGCATGTAGGCGATGGCGTCAGCATCGGCAAGGCCCCGTTCCTGTTCAGAGGCGGCGGCATCCAGGCGGATGCGGAAGTCGCCCTCCACGCTGGCCACGATCCAGTCGCTGCTGGTGGTGACGACGAAATCGGCCTCCACCTGCTGCAGCGGAATGGCCTTCTCCCTGGCATTGGCCACCAGATAGAAGTGCTGGCAGAGCAGCAGCGAGATCAGGTAGATCCGGAATCCCGGCATGGAGAGGCTGAGCTGCTGGGGTTCCCAGGCGCCGGAGTCGTCCAGGAACTCCACGACCAGGTCACGGGTGGCGCGATCAGGAGCGGGGTGGCTGCTGCGCAGCCGGAACTGGAAGGTGCGTTCACTCATGGTGCGATTGAAACGGCTGAGGACGAGGAGACGGGAGAAGGTGACCAGGACGGAGACCGCACGCTCTGGCGGCTGGCGGCAGCTCTGGAAACGGCATGCGGGTGGTCGTTGCGTCGCCAGGCCTCAAGTCCGGTGAGCAGCGCTGAGCCGATCAACAGGGCCGAGAAGCCCTGCCGCAGCCGCACCTCCGGCAGGTGAGGCGCAAGCCGCTGGCCGACCACTGCCCCCAGGAAGCCACCAACAAGGAGAGGAAACAGGAGCGGCAGCTGGGCCGTGGGCCAGTGGCCCAGGGCGGCAAGGGCCACCAGGGAATTCGTGGTGATCAGCAGCAGACTTGTGCCACTGGCGAGCTGCATCGGCAGGCCCGCCAGAAGAACGAGGGCCGGCACGATCGCAAATCCGCCGCCTACCCCGGCGACGCCGGTGAGCAGCCCGACCAGTACGCCCTGGCTGGCCAGCACCACGGGGGAGCCTGATGCGCGTCCGTGGCTGGAGGGATGGTCCAGTGCACCCCGGCGATTGAGCAGCCAGGACGCCAGTAATGCCGCTGCCGTGAAGATCCCCAGCTGGATCGCCTCTGGGATCAGACCGGCTTTCACCAGGGAGCCGCCGATCCAGCTGCCGGCGAGGGCCGGCAACCCCAGTACCAGGGCGGGACGGATCGCCACCTGGCGGCGGCGGATGTAGGGACCCACATTGCCGAGGGCCAGCAGGCTGACGACCAGCAGCGAGAGCGGAACTGCGGCTTTGGTGGGCAGGGCCGCACCGCTCACCAGCAGGGGCAGCAGCAGGATCGAGCCGCCGGCCCCGAGCACGGCGAGCAGAAAGCCGATCAAGGCGCCGCCCGCCAGGAGCAACGCCATGGTCGCAGTGATCATTTCCGCGGGGATCCCGTCGCCACCTGGTTCCAGGGCATGGCGGCCAGCAGGCGGGCCATGCCGCAGAAGCCGCTGATGCCCGCGAAGGTGAGGCCTGCCCCCACGAATCCGCTCAGCCAGATCCAGCCCGGGGCCACCGTCTGGCTGAGGATCACCCCCAGCAGCACCAGGCTGCCGGCGGCGATCTGCACCTGGCGCATCAGGGGAAGGGGTGCCCCCTTGAGCTTGCGCACGTCAAAACCGGCCTGCTGCCAGGCAGGCACACCACCGAGCAGGTCGGTCACCGGGTGGGGGTGACCCTGCTGGAGCAATTTCTCCAAGGCCTGGGTGCTGCGGTTACCGCTTTGGCAGACCAACACAAGTGGCCCGAGGGGCAGATCGACCTTGGTGATGTGCGCGAGTGGAATGTTGAGGCTGCCGTTGATGTGACCGGAGGCGTACTCCATCGGTTCGCGCACATCAATCACAGTGACGTCGCCGGTCGCTAGCTGATCGGCCAGGTCATGGGCGCTGATGCGAGTGGGGGCAGGCATCGAGGCGGTGGTTGTCATGGTTGTGGAGTGAAGACCTGAGAAAAGGCGAAGTTGAGAGGTCGAACAGAACTGGAAGCCTTAGGCCGGGGTAACGCCCTCCAGCGGGAAGCCCTCATCGGCCCAGCGGCTCAGGCCGCCCCGCAGGTTGGCCACCTCGGTCCTGCCCGCCTTGAGCAGCTGCTGGGTGGCCAGGGCGGAGCGGCTGCCGGAGTGGCAGACCACCACCACGGGTCTATCGGCTGGAATCTGGGCTGATTGGGATTCCAGCTCCGGCAGGGGGATCAACAGGCTGCCGGCCACTCGCCCATCGGGTCCGTTGAATTCCTCCGTGGAGCGCACGTCGATCACGGTGATCTCGCTCTGATGGGCAGCCACCCAGCCCGGGGTGAGTTCAGGTAGTCCGGCATAGCTGCGCGCCAGGGGCGCCCAGGCAGGCGCGGTGGCTGCCTCGCGGGGCTTGCCGGAGCGCATGTTGCCGGGAAGGGCCTCGGCGATCTTGTGGGGATGGGGGAGCTTCATGCTCTCCATGTGGCCTACGAAATCCCGCTCGCTGGCATCGCCGCCGAGGCGGGCATTGAAGGCCTTTTCCTCGGCCACTGAGGTGACACTGCGGCCGGTGTAGTCGTGGCCGGGGTAGAGCAGACATTGCTCGGGCAGGGAGAGGATCTGGTCGTTGATCGAGGTCCAGAGGGTGTGGGCATTGCCCTGCTGGAAGTCGCAGCGGCCGCAGCCGCGAACCAGCAGCGCATCGCCGGTGAAGGCCATCGACAGGTCATCGAGCACGAAGCTGATGCAGCCATCGGTGTGGCCTGGGGTGGCACGCACCTCCAGGGTTCGGCTGGCGAAGGCGATGCGATCTCCATGGGCCAGGGGCCGGGTGACGTTCTCAGCGCGGGCGGCGGCGGCCAGGCCGATGGCACAGCCGGTGGCTTCATGCATCAGCCAGCTCCCTGTCACATGGTCGGCATGGGCATGGGTGTCGATTGACGCCACCAGGTCGATGCCCAGTTCACGGATCAAGGCGAGATCACGACCGTGCTGCTCGAAGACCGAATCGATGATCAACCCTTGGCGGCTTGGCACGTCGGCCAGCAGGTAGGTGAAGGTGCCGGTGTCGGCATCGAAGAGCTGACGAAAGAGCAGGGAGCCCCCGCCGGCGGCAGCCGAGAGGGACACGGAGGGAGCGGGTGCGACGGCCATGGGTGGTCGATCCCAAACTGTTATGAGCATAAACGCATTATGGGCGTAAAGGCGAATTCGGTTGACCGGATCTCTTCCCGCCTCGGGCTTGTGCTCTGCGCTCTTCGTACATAATGCGTGTATCGACATAAGCCCTTGCATGCGCCGGACGCCGCCCCCGTCACTTCCCAGTCCCCAGCTTCTCGATGAACTCAGCGCCTTCTTCCGCCTGCTGAGCGAGCCGGCCCGCCTGCAGCTGCTCTGCCAGCTCAAGCACGGTGGCGCCATGGATGTGGGCTCCCTGATCGAGGCCACGGGTTTCAGTCAGTCCCACATCAGTCGCCAGTTGGGCCAGCTGCAGCGGGCAGGGCTGGTGAGCTGTGAGAGGGACGGCACGCGGCTGATCTACGCGGTGGCTGATCCCCTTGTGGAGGACCTCTGCAACCTGGTGCAACGTCGACTCAAGCAGCGGTTGGAGCAGCAGCTCAGCCAACTGCAGGCGGTGTGATCACGGCTGCTTGAACGCCAACCCCAACGCCCGCACCAGCGGTGCCAACGGCTTGATGAACCGGCTTTCATGCAGGCGGCCCTTGATCACCCGGTGCCAGTACACCCACGGGAACACCCGCGTTTCCACCAGGAACATGCTCCATCGCTCCTTGGTGGGATCCACCAGGAAAGAGCTCACTGGCTGCAGGTCGTAGTCGAACTCCGCCATCACCACGCTGTGGAAGCTGGTGATCAACGGGCAGGCGGTGTAGCCGTCGTACTGGGCAGCCAGGGGTCGTCCATCGAGGAAGGCCAGCAGGTTGGCCACCAGCACCGGCGCCTGACCACGGATGGCGGCCAGGCTTTTCGCGGTAGGCAGGGAGCTCACATCGCCGAGGGCGAAGACATCGGCGAAGCGCTTGTGCTGGCAGGTGTTCTTGTTCACCTCCACCCAACCGCCAGGTCCCTCGATCGCCAGGGGGCTGCTGGCCACCACATCCGGTGCCGCCATCGGTGGCACCACATGCAGCAGGTCGAAGCGGATCTCCTCCCGGAAGGGATCCCGGCCATCCTCCCGCACTTCGAACACCGCCACCTGCTCTTCGGGGCGCACTTCGATCAGGTTGTGGAGCAGGCGGGTTTCGATGCCACGGCGCGCCACGACGTGCTCGACCGTGGTGTTGTAGGCCTTGACCGGATACAACTTCGCGAGGGCGCTGCAGAAGATCACTTGCGTGTTCACCCCCACGCCGCTGGTGGCCTGGAAGATATCGTCAGCCAGATACATCACCTTCTGGGGGGCGCCGCCGCACTTGATCGGCGTGGCCGGATGGGTGAACAGGGCGGTTCCCCCCTGGAAGCCGCGGATCGTCTCCCAGGTGGCGGCGATGTGGGCGTGGGAATAGCTGCTGACGATGCCGTGGTGGCCGAGGCCTTCTGGCAGACCCTTGATGGCGCTCCAGTTCAGTTGGAGGCCCATGGCCACCACGAGCACGTCGTAGCTGAGGGAGTCTCCGGCTGCGGTGATTACCCGGTGGTCCTCTGGCTCGAAGGTTGCCGCACTGCCCTGGATCCAGACGGCACCCGTCGGGATCACGGCGGCCTCAGGGCGGTGGGTTGCTTCGTAGGGGAGCAGGCCGGCACCGGCCAGGATCCAGCCCGACTGGTACTCATGAATGCAGGAGGGCTCCAGGATTGCCACATCCAGCTCCGGCCGGGCCCGCAGCAACTGGCTGGCGACGGTGAGGCCGCCGGAGCCACCGCCCACGATCAACACCTGGTGATGGCCGTGGCCTACGGAGCCTGGTTCGGCCATCGGTCACCTCTGATCCACCTTTTTTCTAGATAGGCCATCGCGAAACGGTGGCATTCCATACATAAGTTCATGCGTGAGCACGCATAAGAGGATAGAGTGTGCCGATGACCCGAGGGATCGGCCGATGGCGCCATGGCAACAGTCCTCAGCCGAGGGCGTTCCGGCGCCTTCGGTGCGGCTCCAGAAGCATGGAGGCATCTTCACGTCGGTGAATCCAGCCAACTGGATCCGCCACTGGCGCTATCCCAATCACCTGATGCTGGCCGTGCCGTGGCCGGTTTTCTTTGCGTTGATCGCGGTGGGATACCTGCTTCTCCATCTGGTATTCACCGGCCTTTACTGGTTGGATCCCCATGGGATCTCGGGCGTGGCAGGCCCTGCAACCAGTTTCATGGAGGCCTTCTTCTTCAGTGTGCACACCCTGGGGTCGATCGGCTATGGAGAGCTCTATCCCAGCAGTCTCTTCACGAATCTGATTGTCACCTGCGAGTCACTGGTGGGGCTGATTCTAATTGCGCTGATCACAGGATCGACCTTCAGTCGCTTCTCCAAGTCTACAGCGAGGATCCTGTTCTCAGATGTGGCCACGTTGCATTCCTACAACGGACTGCCCACCTTGATGTTCCGTGTGGCCAATGAACGGCGTAAGACCATCCTCGATGCAAGGATTAGGGCTTATCTCGCCATCGATGAACGCACTCCGGAAGGTCACCGGATGCGACGCCTGCACCCGATGATCTTGAACCGCGATTGCTCACCCCTGTTTCTTCTCACCTGGACGGTGATGCATCCGATCGATCAACACAGCCCCTTGCATGGACGTACCCCCCAGGAGTTGAGCGCAAGCGGTGCCGACATCGTGGTTTCATTCAGCGGCATTGACGAAATCATGGAGCGGCCGATCCATGCCCATCACAATTACCCCCTTTCCCAGGTGTTGTTCGGTCAGGCTTTTGTGGACATGATGCAGGAGGAGGATGGCGAGGGTCAAAGCTTCGACTTCGCCAATTTCAACCGGATCTATGCCTGCCCATTCGTAGAGCTGTCCTGACCAGCTGGAGCAGCTTCCTGACGCTCAGCTCAGCTCCACCAGGGCTTCTCGCCGGTGCGGGGATCGCTCTCGCTCCAGGGGCTGAGCACCACCCGTTCGCTCTCCACGGCCACATGGGCGAGGGCCAACGGCAGCGGGGCGGGACCGCGGACGACGGCCCCCTCCGGGTCGTACTGGCTGCCGTGGCAGGGACAGATGAACTTGTTCTCGCCGCTGTTCCAGGGGACCACGCAGCCCAGATGGGTGCAGATGGCGTTGAGCCCGATGGCGCCGATGGCTGCTTCTCCATCGACGATCAGATAGGTGGGATCGCCCTTGAGGCCCTGCACCAGGCTGCGGTCGCCTTCGCTATGGCCAGCCAGCCAGCCGCTGGCCGTGATCGGATTGCCGAGTTCGTCCAGGGCAAGGGCGCCACCCGATGAGCCAGCCTCCCGTGGAGGGATGAAGTAGCGCACTACCGGGTAAAGGGCGCCGAGCGCCACCCCGGTGACAGCACCGAAGGTGAGCAGGTTCATGAACTGGCGACGCCCCAGGCTGGGGACCTCGTCGCTGGAGTGGCTAATGGGGAGGAGGGTCATGGCGTTGGGCCTGCAGATCGGTTTATGACGAGATACGCATAGTGTAGAGAGATCCTTGGGCTGGCGTGGCTTAGCCCGCGGCGGCGGCGAGAGCCGCCTGAACCTCCGGCAGGTGCACGGCATACATGCCGAACAGCTCACCGACAGTCAGATCGAACGCCTTGTCGTCGGGGTAGTTGTCTTTGCTGAACGCCGGCCGGCCGGTCTTGATCGCATGGGCCGCCTGCGAGGTCGTGCCCGCGCCCCCGGCACCGCACACCACCACCACATCGGCGCTGAGCACGTTGATCAGGTTGCGGGCCTGGCCCATGCCGCTGAACAGGGCCAGATCCAGCTCGCCCCTCTGCTGCCGGCCGCAGCCTCGGCCGTCTCCGGGGAGCACGCCCACCACCAAGTGGCCCTTCACCGTGCACGCCCCGCGGCAGGCGGCGGCCGACGCGCCCTCGCCAGCGCCCATCACCCCGATCAACGGCCGGCGCGTGCTCATGCCACCTCCGGCGCCCAGCCCTGCTGGCGTGTCATGTCATCGGTCCAGCCCTGGCAGCGGCTGGTGAGGTGCTCGCCATGGGCGATCAGCCCCTGGTGCAGCTGGCAGGTGAGCACCGGGATGCAGTTCACCCCGGCGTGGTGCCTAAACCAGTGGCAGGTCATGCAGACCTTGCGGCTGCGGGCCTTGAGCAGGGTGCCCTCATCGAGGTAGGGCCACTCCTCGATCGGGGTTTCGAGCCGGGCATTCAGTGCTGCGGGTCGGGGGAGATGAGCGCCCATGACCCATGGTCAATGCGTACACCCGTACTAGCACGCTTGCTTGGGGTTGGCTGTTTCCTGGTCTGCTCTCGATACGGTGCAGGCAGAGGGGAGAGGTCGATGCTGCGCGAGTTGGTGCTGGCCATTGGCATTCCCCTAGCCCTGTTGTTGCTTGCGGTGCTGGTGCTGGAGCAGTGGGGCGATCGCCTGCCTGCCTGGTTGCAGCGATTGGCCAAGCGGCACTCCTGGATCTGGAACACTGGCGTCGGGCTGATCATCGGCCTTTCGCTGCTGCGCTGGCTGCTCCAGCTCTGAGGCTCAGGGAATGGGGATCTCTTGGTAGTCGCCAGCTTTGATGGCGGCGATCGCGGCCTGGATTTCAACGGAGAACTGGCGAATCCGGGGCCAGCTGGTGGTGGTCAGCACCAGGATTGCGATGCTGCGCTGCCGCAGGTTCTGCTGGTAGCGGAGGTTGGTGTCGGTGGTGATCAACAGTTCATAGCCCTCCTGCTCAGCCAGGCGAATCAGGTCCCCATTGGTGACGGTGGACCAGCCCAGTTCGTAGGCCGTGGCCACGAGGTGGCCGTCCAGCGAGCGACGCAGAGGAACCGGTGTTCCCTGGTCAAACAGGATCCGCACTCAGGCCACGGCTGCAGCCGTACTCCGGGCGGCATGCTCCAGCACCGAGCGGGCTTGCTCCTGCGTCACTCCAGGGAAAAGCTCGACGAATTCAGCCAGGGTGATGCCGTCTTCCAGGTTCTCGAACAGAGCAGCCACCGGGATTCGCGTGCCGCGGAACACCCAGGCTCCACTGACGCGCTGGGGATCTCGCTCCACCGCCGTGCAGCCAGCCCAGCCAAGTTCGCGTTGCGTGCTCATGGCCCCATCCTGGCCGACTTTTGAATGGGTGATCGCCTCTCTGGATGGGGCTGCTTTGTTGAGCGCACCTATTCGGTGGGACACCATGAATGTCTCAATCCACTCGTGGTGGCGCCTTTGACAGATCCGATCGGCGATCGAGGGGGCCTCGGCCGGCACCTGGAAGCGCTTGCGAAAGGCCTTGCTGAACCCCTCCAATACCGGCGCGGGCAGGCCGCGGATGGTGGCGTGCAGCTGGTGGATCGTGGCCTGATCGAGGGGCGCCAGGCCCGGATCGTCTGCTGGCGGCTGGGCTGCCTCGGTTGGCAGCGCGGAGGGTGGCTCAGTTTTCGGTGTCGCCGCGGCCTGGGCCTGGTTTTCGATTCTTTGGGGCCTGGCTGTGGCTGGAGTTGGCGCCGGGGGCACCACCCGCAGTGGCGTTGCCCTGGGCCGGCTGGCCTGGACGGTGCTGGAGCGATCACCCCCGCTGCTGGCCCCTCTTGTGACCTCCCGCTGCTGCTTGTCATAGAGCGCCAAGCCAAACGCATTCCCGAAGGTCATCAGCGCCCGCTTCATGGCGTCGGTCTCGGCTTCCTTGAGGGCGGATTCATGGGCCTGGCCCAGGTCGGTGTCGATGCCATGGCCGGCGCCGCAGCCTCGCGGATCAGCGCCGGCTGGCCCGCAGTGCTGGCGCTGACGCTGATGCGCACCCGGGCGGTGTAGGTGACGCCCCAGCCAGGCCGCTGCTCTTCTCCGATGAGGCGCTCGGCCTGATGGACGCAGCGGAGGGCGACGGTTTCCCGCTGCCAGCCGTCAAAACCAAAGATGCGGTTGGCCTCGGCGATCACCTGCCAGCCCTCCAGGTAGCTCACCTGGCTGCGGCCCTGTCGCCGCTGGCGCACCTTGGCGCGATCCAGCGGGGCGGAGAGGGCAGTGATCTGCTCGGCGGAGAAGGTGCAGGTCATGGCGGCGATGGGATGGGATGGGGTGGCGGAGGTGAGGCGGGATGGCAGGGATTGGCAGAGAGCGGCTCAGCTGGCGGCGGCTTCCGGGTCCAGCGGTTCGATCAACAGCCAGCAGGGCGGCTCGCTGCAGAAGATGTGATCGGGCGAGGGCCGGCGGCTGTTCTTGCGGAGGATCGGCACCACCCAGCTGCACAGGCGGGTGGACCAGATGTGCCCCTTGGGCTGAGGGGTGGTGGGTGTGGTTGTGGCGGTGGCGCTGGCGTAGCTGGAGAGATCCATGGCTCTGGTGATGGGGTGATCAGTGGCTGTCTGGGCTCTGGGAGGGATGACGAGGGCCCGCTCCTGCAGCAGACCCGTGTGAAAGGGGGCTCTGCCCCCCTCAGGTGATGCGCCAGATGCGGCGGGAGAGGAGCTGGGCGCCGGGGATCTTCTGGCCGGCTTTGATCGCTTCCTTGATGGCGGCCTTGTCCGGCTTGGTGGTGGTGGTGGCGGTGAGCCACTGGGGATCGAGGGTCTCCTCGTCGTCGATTTCGACGGCCTGGGACTTGCGTGAGGTGAGTTCGTGGTTGGGGAAGCTGAAGCGGGTGGCCTTGGGCTCCAGGCGGGTGAGCACCAGCACCAGGGAGGTCTCCAGGGCATCGGCGCGGTTGTTGTCAGCGGCGGCCAGGGCGGTGAGCCGCTTGGCCTGCTGCTGGCGGTAGGCGCCCTGTCCGCGGAGGTGCTCGATCACCCAACAGGTGGCATCGGCTTTGGCTGCGATGGCCGCCTTGTTGCCTTCCTCTGCCAATAGGGCGGCCTCGAGCTCGGCGAGGGCCTGGGCGCGGGTGTCGTCGTCGTCGGCTTCCAGCTGCTGGGCTAGCTGGCCGATGACGGGGGTGAGCTCCTGGGCTTCGATGCCCAGCTGCCAGAGAGAACTGGAGCGCTGGAGGGAGCAGGAAGGGCCCGAGCCGCCGGGGTGATCAGGCACCGGGGCAGCTGGAGCAGGTGACAGGGCTGGAGCTGTGTGGATGGGAGTCAGGACAGCCATAGCTGTGAGGGGGTGAAGGAAGACGGGAAAGACGAATGGGGACCGGGGCCCTGGGCCTCAGGCACCGGGAGGAAGCTCTGCCGGGGGTACGGCCCACAGCCCGGCCGATGGACTGACCTCCACCACGGCGATCGGCACCGGCGAGCGAAAAGCCAGGCGGCGGGCCTGCTGGACCAACGAGGCGGTGCCGGGGCCTCCGGGGAACGCCACCACCAGCACCGAAGCGAGACAGCCGGGGGAGGTGTGGGCTTCTGCGCGGGCGATGGCCTGCTGGAGCAGCTCCCGGTTGCGGATCGGCCCGGCGGCGCGGCCGTGCTGCTGCCACTGGGCCGGCATCACCAGGGAGCACCAGCC
>Ga0208787_1000387_pt1 | contig 21333 bp, 21 predicted proteins | sample Wag4_2014_7_11_FD_187362 | JGI IMG/M metagenome (GOLD analysis project Ga0208787, IMG submission 187362) | Fresh water microbial communities from Ohio, USA - Utica-2 Time Series HT 2014_7_11 (SPAdes) (version 2) | ecosystem: Environmental > Aquatic > Freshwater > Water tank | place: USA: Ohio...
CCATTCGAGTTAAACCAAGAACGTGAGCCAAAAGATGCTCAGCATCAACTTCTGAGATTCCAGATTCTGCTAACTGCGACTTGGCATCGCGCAGAATCTCGCGAACGTTGATCGAGCCGCCACTCATGTTAGTTAGCGTTGGCCAAACGAGCGGCCTTATCGGCATCTAACAATGTTTGAATCATGTCATCTAGATCTCCGTTTAATACGGCATCTAAGTTGTTTGACTTGTAATTCACGCGATGGTCGCTGATGCGGTTTTCTGGATAGTTATATGTTCGAATTCGCTCTGAACGATCAACTGTTCGTACCTGGCTCTTACGTTCGGCAGATGCGATTGCTTCAGCTTTTTCTTGAGCATCAGCCAAAAGTCTGGCACGCAAAATACGCAGTGCTGATTCCTTATTTTGTAGCTGGCTCTTTTCATTTTGGCAAGAAACGACGATGCCAGTTGGAACGTGAGTTAACCGCACCGCAGAGTCAGTTGTATTAACTGATTGACCGCCAGGACCAGATGAGCGATAAACATCCACTCGCACATCATTCATGTTTAGCTCAACATCTACTTCTTCTGCCTCAGGCAAGATTAAAACTCCGGCAGCCGAGGTGTGGATGCGGCCCTGGCTTTCAGTTTCTGGAACGCGCTGAACGCGGTGTACGCCGCCTTCAAACTTTAAACGTGCATAGGGAGATTCTCCCGGTGCTGCTACGCCCTTTGATTTAACCGCAACAGAAATATCCTTGTATCCACCCATTTCACTTTCGGTGGCATCAATAATTTCTACTTTCCAATTGTGCTTTTCTGCATAACGCATATACATGCGCAACAAATCGCCAGCAAAAATAGCTGATTCATCACCGCCGGCACCTGCTTTAACTTCCAAAATAACATCGCGATCATCATTGGGATCACGAGGCAATAACAGTTCCTCTAACTTTTCTGCCGCTAGATCCCGCGCGGCTTCTAGTCCAGGAATTTCGGCAGCAAATTCTGGATCAACCGCTGCTAACTCAGCTGCTGCTAACAAATCATCTTCAGCAGATTTCCACGCTTTAAAACCTGCAACAACGGGACCAAGTTGTGCGTAGCGGCGACCAAGTTTGCGGGCATTTGCTTGATCTTCATGGATAGAAGGATCAGCCATCTTCAATTCAAGTTCGGCGTACTCACGCACCATTTCATGTGCTGATGCAAAGCGATCATTGCTCATCGACTGCTCCTTCCTTGTTAGTGATCACTACTGGTTTAAACGGTCTTGAAATAAAAAAACCGCGACCGCAACCCAACAAGGGCTGCGATGCGGTTTCTTTAGAAAGCTAGTTAGCGCTAGAGTCTGAATTAGTCTTGGTTTTACCGAAGCGCTCTTCGAACTTGGCCACGCGACCACCAGTATCAAGGATGCGCTGCTTACCTGTGTAGAACGGGTGGCATACAGAACAAACTTCAACGTAGATCGATCCACTAGCAACTGTTGAGCGAGTTACAAACTTCTCGCCGCAACCACAAGTTACCTGGGTGTCTTTGTACTCTGGGTGGATATCTGGCTTCATGGTTATTCCTTTTTTCGTGTCTGGGTCCTGCTCCTACTTAAAGGTATTCAGGTGAACCAAACGGACGGTTAACAGACCCCAAGGGTAGGCGATAAGCCTACATTTGAGAAATTTACGCTTACTTTGAGTCGTCTGGACCCGAAGTTGTCTTCTGAATCTGCATCAAGAACTCGACGTTGGACTTTGTGCCCTTCATCTTCTCAAGCAGCAGTTCAAGTGCTGCTTGTGGCTCTAGGGCGTGAAGAACGCGACGTAGCTTCCAGACAATGTTGAGCTCTTCTGAACCCATAAGGATTTCTTCCTTACGTGTACCTGAAGCAACAACGTTAACCGCGGGGAAGATGCGCTTGTCAGCCATCTTGCGATCAAGGATGAGCTCCATGTTTCCAGTTCCCTTGAACTCTTCGAAGATAACTTCATCCATACGAGAACCTGTATCAACGAGAGCAGTTGCAAGAATCGTTAGCGATCCGCCATCTTCGATGTTACGAGCAGCACCGAAGAACTTCTTTGGTGGATATAGCGCAGCAGAATCAACACCACCAGAAAGAATGCGGCCTGATGCAGGTGCTGCAATGTTGTATGCACGACCAAGACGCGTAATTGAGTCAAGTAGTACAACTACATCGTGACCTAGTTCAACAAGACGCTTTGCGCGCTCGATCGCAAGTTCGGCAATTGTTGTGTGGTCATCTGCTGGGCGATCAAAGGTAGACGCAATAACTTCACCCTTCACTGATCGCTGCATATCTGTAACTTCTTCTGGACGCTCATCAACTAGAACAACCATCAAGTGGCACTCTGGGTTATTTGTTGTAATCGCGTTAGCAATTGACTGCAAGACCATTGTCTTACCGGCCTTAGGAGGTGAAACAATAAGACCGCGCTGACCTTTACCAATTGGTGCGATCAAATCGATCACACGAGTAGTAAGAACATTAGGTTCTGTTTCTAGGCGCAAACGCTCTTGTGGATACAGTGGAGTTAACTTTCCGAATTCAACACGGTTACGTGCTTCTTCTGGCGTCATCCCGTTAACTGTTTCAAGAGTAATAAGAGCGTTGAACTTCTGCTTTGTTTCACCTTCACGAGGTTGGCGAACCTGGCCTGTTACAACATCTCCCTTGCGAAGACCGTTTTTGCGGACCTGTTGCAATGAAACATAAACATCGTTTGGCCCTGGCAAGTATCCAGCCGTGCGGATAAATGCGTAGCTCTCGAGAATATCGAGCAAGCCGCCCACTGGAACCAAAACATCATCTTCGCCAATAACTGGTTCGCGCTCTTCGCGAGGAGCACGATCCCGGTTGCGATCGCGATGGCGGTCACGGCCACGGCCTCTGTCGTTGCGATCAAAGCGTCCACCGCGATCATTGCGGTCATTGCCGCCACGGTCGTTATTACTTTGTGGCGCTGAATCGTCATCGCCATCATCATCTGAATCTTGTGAGTTATTTGAAGGCTTTGACTCCTTCTTGCGGTTGTTGCGTGCTTCGCGGCGTGCTTCGCGTTCAGCCTTTGCAGCTTCGCGGTTTTTTGCCTGTAGGTCAGCAATCGCTTCTACCAAAGCGTCCTTCTTCATCTTTGCTGCGCCTTCAACACCCAGTTGAGTTGCAACTGTCTTTAACTTTGGAAGGGTCATTGCAGCAAGCTCTGGACTCTGTGAGCGAACTGGTTCAATTTCTGTTGTCATGAATGTCTTTTCACTATTGGTTTGAGAATTCAAAACTTATTGTTTTAAATCCTAAGAAACCTGGGATTTTTGGTCTAACTTTTTGACTTTTCTCTGATGTGTTACTGGCTACTAGATGAGCCGTTCAGATGGCTGAAGGTTAGCAGGATTTGGCGCGAAATCGCAAAATTAAGCGGTGACGAGGCTTACACCCGTACGCGAAATACCCAGCGGAATCATGCGGAACTTATCCCCTGCTGCTCGCTCTAATTCACCTGCTTCTGAGTCCCCGCCAGTGTGAAGCACCAACACAGTTGGGCCTGCCCCAGAAATAAATGCAGCCACACCAGCTTTGCGAAGTTTTGTCATCAAAGCAAAACTGGCAGGCATCGCATCCTTGCGATAGCTCTGATGCAAGTAATCCTCTGTAGCGCCCAACAAGAGATCTGGACGATGTTGTAAGGCTTGAACTAAAACTGCAACATTGCTTGAATTCTTGACAGCGTCAATGTGTGGAATAGATTCCGGCAACATTTTTCTGGCCTTTGAAGTTGAAAGTTCAGTTTCTGGAACAAAAGCTAGCGCTCCAATGCGTGGATCAACATCAAAGCGAAGTGACTGCGCGACGATTAATGAGCGTTGATTTTCCTGCCACGCTAAATTTGCGCCACCATAAATTGCCGCAGAAACATTATCTGGGTGGCCTTCCATCTCGTTGGCAATGTTCAGCATTTCTTCATTACTCATTCGTTCATTGCCGCCCAAAACCAATGCGCGGGCAAGTGCTAATCCACCAACAATTGCTGCCGCCGATGATCCCAAGCCTCGACCATGAGGAATAACATTTAATTGACGGAGTGCAATTCCTCGTGGACGACCACCCAAGAAATCAAAACCTTTATACATCGCTTTAATGACTAAATTCTTGTCAGTTGTTGGTACTGCATCTGCACCTTCACCAGTGACATCAATATCAACACCGGGTTCATCCATAACTTGTGCCATGTAACGATCATGCATGTTGAGTGCTAATCCAAGGCAGTCAAAACCAGGTCCTAAGTTTGCACTGCTTGCTGGGACCTGAACCTGTACAGGTTGTGCTTTAAATGTTGGCTTCATTTTAGGAAAGGCCCAAAGCCTTAGCTGCGATTTTTGCATTTACCGGAACGACTATTGGTTTTTTTGCAGCCTCTAGTGCGTAGGGAATATCTTTTAATCCGTGGCCTGTCACGGTAATAACAATCGTCTTGTCCTTAGGTAGCTTTCCAGCTTTCTTGTACTTAATTAATCCAGCAAGTCCGGCTGCAGATGAAGGCTCGACGAAGATGCCTTCTTTCGCTGCAATTAAGCGGTATGCGCTCAGAATTTCGCGATCTGTCACAGAGTCAATAACACCGCCAGAGCTATCGCGAGCATCAATTGCTTGCTGCCATGAAGCTGGGTTTCCGATTCGAATTGCTGTTGCAATCGTCTCTGGGTTCTTAACGATTTTGCCCTTAACAATTGGTGCCGCACCTGATGCTTGGAATCCATACATCATTGGCAACTTAGTAGAAAGGCCATCCTTGTTGTACTCCTTGTAACCCTTCCAATAAGCGGTGATATTTCCTGCATTACCGACCGGAAGTGCGTGAATATCTGGAGCATCACCAAGCATGTCTACAACTTCAAAGCTTGCAGTCTTTTGCCCTTCAATTCGAAATGGGTTAACTGAGTTTACGAGTGCAACTGGATAACTTTCGGAAAGTTCTTTAGCAAGAGTTAAACAATCATCAAAGTTTCCGTTGACCTGCAAAATTGTTGAATCATGAATAACAGCTTGTGCCAACTTACCCATTGCAATCTTGCCTTTGGGAATCAAAACAGCGGGGCGCATTCCAGCCTTAACCGCGTAAGCAGCAGCAGATGCAGAAGTATTTCCGGTTGAGGCGCAGATGACCGCCTTTGCGCCATCTTCTGCTGCTTTAGAAATCGCCATGGTCATTCCGCGATCTTTAAAAGATCCTGTTGGGTTCAAACCTTCATACTTAATCCAAACATTATTTCCTAATAACTCAGAAAGGTTGCAGGCATAAATGAGAGGAGTTCCACCCTCACGCAATGAAACAATTGGAGTCTTGCTGCTCACTGGAAGACGGTGACGGTACTCCTCAATTACTCCACGCCATTGATGAGCGCCGCTATCTTTTTTTCCAAATAGTCCCATTAGGCAGGTGCTCCTTCAACGCGAATCACGCTTTCAACATGGCTGACAATGTCCATCTTCTTTAATTTTTCGACACATGCATCGAGAGCATCTTCAGTTGCGGCGTGAGTTACAACGATTAGCTCGGCATCTTCGCCCAGACCAGATTGACGAACAGTTTGAATTGAAACATTTTCACTTGCAAAAGTTTGTGCAATTGAGGCCAAAACACCTGATTTATCTGCAACATGTAGGCGCACAAAGAACTGAGACTTAATCGCTCCAATTGGTGCGATATCTAAATCTGCATAATCAGATTCACCATATCCAACAGTTGAGTATGCGGCATGGCGTGCCACGGCAACTAAATCACCAAGGATTGCTGAAGCAGTTGGTGCACCGCCTGCGCCTCGGCCGTAGAACATCAGCTGTCCTGCGGCTTCTGATTCAACATAGATCGCGTTAAATGCGTTGCGCACAGATGCCAAAGGATGCGCCAAAGGCAAAATCACCGGGTGAACACGGACTGAAATTTCATCTTTAACTGTTAACTCTGCAATTGCCAGTAACTTAATAACACTGTTCATGGATTTTGCTGCTGCAACATCTTCAGATGAGATCTGTGTAATACCTTCGCAGTACACCTCATCGATGACAACGGTGCTGTGGAATGCAAGGCTGGCAAGAAGCGCCGCCTTTGCCGCAGCGTCATGTCCTTCAATATCTGCAGTTGGATCGGCTTCGGCGTAGCCAAGGTCCTGCGCTTCCTTGAGGACTTCTTCAAAGGCGCGACCTTCTTCATGCATCTTTGTCAGAATGTAGTTTGTCGTTCCATTGACAATTCCCATCACACGAGTGATTTGATCCCCCGCTAAAGATTCACGCATAGAACGAATAATTGGAATCGCACCTGCAACTGCAGCTTCGTAATACAAATCTACACCGGCTGCATCTGCTGCATTAAAGAGTTCATGACCATGGGTTGCGAGCAAAGCTTTATTTGCAGTGATCACCGATTTACCATTTTTAATTGCTTCAAGAATCAAAGTTCTGGCTGGCTCGATTCCTCCCATTACTTCGATAACAATATTTATTGAAGGATCGGTCACAATCGATTGCAAATCAGTTGTGATTAAAGATGAATCAACGCCTTCTCGTGTTCGGGCAGTACGCACGCCAACTTTTTGTAATTTAAGGAGGGCGCCTGAGCGTTCTGAAAGCTCTTGTTCATCATCTTGAAGCAGGCGCGCTACCTGGCTGCCGACAACTCCGCAGCCGAGCATTCCGATGGATAGTGTTTTCACGCCCGAATTCATGGCGCCATTCTTTCATAGATGCTTACTTCGGCGTTAAATATCGAGCCTGAGTAGATCCGCTTCGGTCTCTCTGCGCACAATTACTCGCGCTTTCCCATCTTTTACTGCAACTACTGGAGGACGCGGGACATGGTTGTAGTTGCTAGCCATGCTGCGTCCATAAGCACCGGTTGCAGGAACTGCTAGTAAATCACCTGGGACGATGTCATCAGGTAGATCAATTTCGCGAATAACAATATCGCCGGTTTCACAATGCTTTCCAACTAATCGGCTAGAGACAGAAGCGGTCGTGCTTGTGCGATTTGCCAAAATAGTTGTGTACTCGGCGTCATATAAAGAAGGTCGAATATTGTCGCTCATGCCACCATCTACTGAAATGTAACGACGATGTGCGCCATTTTCTAAAGTCACATCTTTTACAGTGCCAACTTCATACAAAGTAAACATTGTTGGGCCAACAATTGCTCTACCTGGCTCGATTGATACCCGTGGAATCTGCAACTGATGTAACTCGCAATTCTTTGTTACAGCCGCTGCAAGTGAATTCATGGCATCGGTTGGATTGACCGTTTCATCACCCGGCAAGTAAGCAATTCCGTATCCCCCACCCAAATCAAGTTCGGGTAGTTCAGAATTAAATTCATCGCGGTACTGAGCCAGAAGTTGAATCAAGCGCTCCGTTAAAATCTCGAAGGATTTATATCCAAATATCTGTGAACCGATGTGCGCATGAACGCCTCTGAGTTCCAGGCTAGGGTGAGTACGAACCGCGTTGATGGCTGCCCATGCAGCGCCACTTGCAATTGAAAAACCAAATTTCACATCTTCATGGGCGGTAGCAATTGATTCGTGCGTATGGGCTTGGATGCCAGGAGTTATACGAAGCAAAACAGGTTGAACTTTGCCTGCATTTGCTGCGGCTAGTGCAACTCGTTCAATTTCATATAAAGAATCCAGAACAATTAATTTTGCGCCAACAGATATAGCTTTTTCAATTTCCGCCACAGATTTATTGTTTCCATGCACTTCAATTTTTGCCGGATCAATACCACCAGCTAATGCAACCGCCATTTCGCCACCGGTGCTGACATCAATTCCAATGCCGATTTCCTTGATCCAGCGAGCAAGTTCAGAGCAAATAAAGGCTTTAGATGCGTAATAAACAGTTCCGGCATTAGCTCCAAATGCATCTTTTAACGCCTTATCCCAGGCACGAGCTCTGGCAAAAAAATCAGCCTCGTCAATAAAAAATGTTGGAGTTCCAAAATCACTGGCTAGTTGCTGGGCAGATATGCCTGCTAAAGAAAGTTCTGAACCAGTTGTGACATTTGAGGACCACATGGGTTACATCCTTTCTGGGGCGCTAACACCCAATAAATCTAGACCGTTGTGAATGACTTGCTTGGTTGCGGTACATAGTAATAAACGCGCGGTATGTAGCGCAGATAATTCTTCATCCCCCATTGGTAAGACGCGACAATCGTTATAAAAACCGTGATAAGTCCCAGCTAGTTCTTCCAAATAACGGGCAATGCGATGTGGTTCGCGATATTCGGCAGCGCTGGCAACAACTCGTGGGTATTCGGCCAGAACACCTAGCAATTCATTTTCACGGTCATGAATTAATTGAGCTGGATCAAACTCTTCGACATGTAAGGCTGCACCTAACTCTTGTGCGTTTCGAAGCACCGCAGCGATTCGTGCATGGGCATATTGAACGTAATAAACAGGATTTTCATTTGTGTTGCGCTTAAGCACATCGATATCCATAACCATCGGAGTATCTACTGGATATCGAATCAATGTGTATCGGGCTGCATCTACCCCTACTTTTTCTACAAGCTCTTCCAAAGTAATAATCGTTCCGGCGCGCTTGGAAAGTTTGACCTCTTCGCCGCCTTCCATAATCTTTACAAGTTGTCCGATAAGTACATCAATGTTGTATTCGGGGTCATCTCCAGCACATGCAGCGGTAGCCTTTAAGCGGCCGATATATCCATGGTGATCTGCGCCCAACATGTAAATACAGACATCAAAACCACGTTCACGCTTGTTGATGTAATAGGCGGTGTCAGAGGCAAAGTAAGTAAGTGAGCCATCACTTTTTGTCATTACGCGATCTTTATCATCACCAAAATCGGTTGTGCGCAGCCAGACAGCACCATCGACTTCAAATACATGACCCTGGGTGCGCAATTTGTCTATGCCGTGTTCTACAGCGCCTTCATCATGTAATGATCGCTCTGAGAACCACACATCAAAGTGTGTATTAAAAGTATCGAGAACTCTTTGCTGATCCTTGAGTTGTAATTGATATGCCTTTTCGCGAAATTCAATAAAGCGAGTCTCTTCAGGTAAATCTTTGATTCCAGCATTGTGGGCGACAACTTCTGTAGCTAAATCCTTAATGTAATCCCCTTGATACCCATTTTCTGGAACAGGGTTTCCGAGTGCAACCGCTTCAACAGATTGACCAAAAAGATCCATCTGATTTCCGCGGTCATTAATATAAAACTCGCGTGTAACCTGCGCGCCAGCTGCAGTTAAGACGCGACCTAGTGCATCACCAACAGCTGCCCAACGCGTATGACCCAAGTGCAGTGGGCCAGTGGGATTTGCGCTAATAAATTCAAGATTGATTTTTACGCCAGCTAATGCAGAACCTTTTCCATACTCATTCTTAGCTTTTAAAATTGTTGAAACTAAAATTGCCTGACTTGCGCGATTTAAGGTGATGTTGATAAATCCGGGTCCAGCAATTTCGACCTTAGAAATATCTTGCACACCCATTAATTGATCAGAAATTATCTGAGCTACCTCGCGCGGATTCTTGCCTAGAGGCTTAGCCAATTGAAGTGCAATAGAAGATGCGTAGTCGCCATGATCTCGATCCTTTGGGCGCTCTAACTTAATAACCGCTGGCACATCGCCACTCAAGGCTCCTGCAGCGATGGCTCTGTCAATTGCAGCCTTAATCGCCTCTTCTAGGATCTCAATCTGTGTGGGCACTGAGCAAGGCTATCGTGCAGATTTTGGTGAAACTGCCTCTTACCTCTAATCTTGCCTCTTGGTTTGAAGTGAAAGCTTCAATCCATGCGGGAGTGGTGAAATGGCAGACACGCAGGTCTTAGGAACCTGTGTCTTCGGACGTGCGGGTTCAAGTCCCGCCTCCCGCACACTGGATTTTTAAAAAGTTATAGTTTTCATATGGCCAAGAAATCTGCAGCAAAAATTAAAATGGAAGCCGCGCAAGTTAAACGCGATGCTGCTGCTCGCCGAAATGAAAAAAAGTTACAGAAGTTAAATGAGTCATCGCAATGCAATGTCTCAAGCGGGGATGTGGATCTCGAGTATTACCAATCAGTAGATCTGGCATGGCGCGAACTAGGTTTAGCGGCTCCAGCTCGGCGAGCGTTGATCGATGATGGAATGTTCAAATTATCTGATCTAAGGAAAACTTCGTTAGATGCAGTGAAGGATTTACATGGCATGGGACCAAACGCGATACGCATTTTGGTCAGCGCCATGAAAAAAGCAGATCTTTCATTTCGAAAGTAATTGTTTATACTAGAAAAATGCAATCGCCTAAATATCCTTTAAGTGTTGGAACCGAGCGCGAACTCTTGGAACAGCATCTTGATTTCTGTCGTCAAACTATTGTTTATAAAGTTACCGGCATCACGAAGGAAAATGGTGTTAAGCGTTTAGGACCAACATCAACATCGGTACTAGGAGTTCTGCGCCACTTAACAGAGGTTGAATACGGCTGGTTCCATATCAACTTTGCAGGCCGCGAATATAAAGAGGGTAGATATAGCGAGGCTAACCCAAATGGAGATTTCGAAATTCTTGAATCAGATACGGTCGAATCTCTTCTAGATGGGTACATCCAGGCATGTGAGAACTCTCGTAAAGCGTGCGAAGGAAAGAGTTTGGATGAGCGTGGAACCGAGCCACGGCCTCGCGACGATGAAAAACCATCACTTCGCTGGATTTTTCTGCACATGATTGATGAAACAGCGCGGCACGCAGGTCATCTAGATATTTATCGCGAGCTAATAGATGGTGCCCACGACGCAACGATTTAAAACACTGAGCAAAGATTAGGTAGGGCCAAAGATTAGCTAGGGCTCTGTAGGGTTAATTGCTAAATGCAAATGCGATTAGCGCAATACCTGCAATTGCAATAAAAGCTTTGATTTCTCGCCTAGCTAAAATCTTGACCATCGCAGGAACATAGGTTGCTCCAAGTATTGCTGCGCCTGGCCCAAAAATTAATGCACTACGAGAAATAATGTCGGGTTCACCCCACTGATATCGAAGATTAATTAGACCGCAAGCAAACAAAAGATAACCACCCATTCGGTAATTATTGATCCAATATTTTTCCATTTGCTGATATTCCAATCCTCGTCTAAGCAAACCTTAATTTAACAATTCCACAGTCTATGAATGCAAACAGGAGTGCCGCTTTCGCGACACTCCTGTTTGTTCGATTCTTCGCAAAAAGAGATCGACTAATCAGAGATTAGTGATCGTCCTTCATGCCTTCTGCAATTGACTTCATGCGTGCGATCTTCAAGATTGTTAGACCGAATACACACTTTGCCAAGATATCTGCAATTGTGTAACCAACCTGGATTGCTACGAATGACTCTGCTGACGCATCTCCAACGATGTTGAAGAGGTAAGCGATTGGGTATACGCCCCATGTCGCGATTAGAAGTAGGCGTAGGTTGCTAACTGACTTTACGACTCCTTCAGGCTGGCGATCTAGTGACTTTCCTAGTTCTACGAATAGAACGTAAAGGATGTATAGGAATGGAATTGTTGAAAGAACACCGTATAGAACCTGTGTGTTCTGATCTGCTGAGATTTCACCTGGGTAACCAAGAGCGATCATCGCAGCTGAAGCTGGGACAAGGCGCATGATTAGTGAGCGTGAAACTGAAGCTGCTAGTGCAAGTACTGCAATAACTTCTACTAGTAGTAGAGGAACAGTTAGTAGCCAGTCTACGTAGCGGTATGCCTCGTTGAATGCATCCTGTGATCCATCAAGCTTAACCATTCCATTTTCTGAAGCGTGCTTGAATGAATCAAAAATACGTAGGTAGTGGTAACCAGCGATGAATGTAACCATCGATGACATTACTAGGGCGTTACGGTACTTCGCCAATACACGCTGCTGTGAAACTAGTGTGTAAACGGTCGTAGCGAGCATTGAAACAAGTCCCAACGAGAATACGTTGTAGACGAGGTTCCATTGGTTGCTGTCTAGTTGCATTTAAATATGCCTCCATGAGGATCATGTGGAGAGGCCCTTTGGCCTCTGAATTCATCGGCCACAAGGAATCCTCGAGGAACTCCTTTGACCTCCGACAAAACAATTGTGAAGCAAGTACGAATGATTTGCACGCCTATAGGGCAAAAAATATTAGATATTTCCGAGAATTTTTCGGGGATTACGCGTAAAAAATCGAGGTGGCCCGAATAGGCACCACCTCGATTTTGTTACTGACAAGTAATTTATTGACCTTGCCAAAGCGCCATTTCTGCAGCAAATGGATCAAGTCCCATTGGGCCAAGTTTTAATGCATAAGTATGGAATCGCTTCATGTTGAAGTTCTCTCCCAATCGCGCCTTGGCATCTTCACGGGCGTTCATCCAAACGCGCTCTCCCACCTTGTAGGAAATCGCTTGGCCAGGCCACCCGAGGTAACGATCCGTTTCACTACGTGAATGATCTTCATCTAATAGTGCTTGCTCATTTAATAATTTGCGAGAACTTTCGGCGTTCCAAACAACCCCATTGTCATCTGTGTAACCAAGGTGCATTCCGATATCTACAACGATACGAGCTGCGCGTAGTGCCTGAGCCGATAAGTAACCCATTTCAATTCCTGGTTCATCAAATGCGCCAAGTTCATTCATGAATCGTTCTGCATACAACGCCCAGCCTTCGCCGTATCCGCTAATCCATGCAGATGTACGTTGAAATCTTGTTAAGCGATCTTTTTCAACTGTTGCTGTTCCGATTTGTAAATGGTGACCTGGAATAGCTTCGTGATACCACGTTGAAACCAAGTGCCAATTACTGACCTCGTTTTTACCCAACATCGGAATCCACGTTGTGCCTGGACGTGAAAGATCTTCAGATGGTGGGTTGTAATACGGTGCAGAAGCACTGCCTTCTGGTGCTAGTCGTGCTTCGCAAATTGCAATTCGCGGATCAATCTCAAAGAACTCACCATTCATACGCTTCATCGCCGCATCAGTGAAATCTTGTAGATACTTCACAACATTTTCTGGACCTACCACTTTGTACTTTGGGTCATTATCCAAAGTGTCTGCTACTTCACGAAGAGTTTTTGCAGCAGGGTTAATCAACTTGGCTAGCTCCCACATGCGATCATTTATCGCTTTGAGTTCAGTCTTTCCCCATTCATATGTTGCAGGAAGATCTAACTGTGCCCCTGTGAAGTAGCGTGCCCATACTGCGTAGCGTTCTGCGCCAACTGCATCGTTAGGGGTTGCAATCGGCAAGTAATTTTCGCGCAAGAACTTTGCTGTCTTTGCTGAGGCTGCTTCGGCCAATTTTGCAGCTTCGTGAATTGCCGGATATTTGCCATCAGCATCAAAGTTTTTACACATGGCGCTGTAGCCACCATTTGCATAGCTATCTAATTGTTCAATAACACCTTTTACTTGACGTTGCGCGGTCGTTTTTCCACTTTTGGCAACGGTCATAATTGTTTCGCACCAAGAACCGTATGCAGCATCAACTGCAGCTAAACGCTTTGCAATATTGTCGAAATCTTGATCACTCTCTTTTGGCATCAGTTCAAAAATAGAACGCACATCTGAAGGTGGTGAAGTCAAAACATTCCATAGGACAAATCCTTCTTGGCTATCGTGCAGTGCCAAGCCAGATTCAAGTCGCTCGACCATGACAGCTTTGGCAATGCGATCGATTTCATCAATTGGGTCCATCGCGATGAGCTTTTTCAGTGTTTCGCGAGTTAAGTTGGCACTTACTTCGGCCGCCGCGATTGAAAAGTCATCTAGCTTGTCTTGATTAAGTCCATTACCAAGATAGGTGCAACCCATTGGGCTAAGTGCTGCTTCTTGGTCGATGTAAACATCGCTGATTTCAAATATGGGTGATCTATGTGTCATGGCCGAAGTTTGGCAGCGCTTAATGCCTTTGTCCACGATTAAATTGGATCGGGCACTAGGCTTGCCAGCATGAGTCAGACACCTGTAGTGCCTCCGAAACTGCGGGGTTGGTTTCATTTAGGGGCCACGCCGGTCGTAATTATTGCCTCACTGGTTTTATTCATTTTGAGCAAAGAGTCATTCAAGTTTGCAGTTGCGATTTTTGCGATTACTTCGATTATGTTGTTTAGCGTCTCTGCGATCTATCACCGAGTTCCTTGGGTGCCAAAAAAGAAAATCATTTGGCGACGTTGGGACCATGCCAATATAAATTTATTAATCGCAGGGTCTTACACACCATTTGCGGTGGCGTTGCTGGAAGGTCGAGATCGCACCATCTTGTTATCTGTCGTATGGATCGGCGCCGCCATCGGTGTCGGAATTCGAGTATTTTGGGTAGGCGCACCTCGCTGGTTGTATGTAGCCAATTATTTGGCATTGGGGTGGGTCGCTGTTTTCTACACACCTGCGCTCTACCGCGCAGGTGGTTTATGGGTGTTACTTCCAATCGCAATTGGTGGCTTGTTCTATTCGGTTGGAGCTATTTTCTACGCCCTCAAGCGCCCAGGCCGCGCAGCTAAGTACTTCGGCTTCCACGAGCTATTCCATATCTTTGTATTGGCCGCATGGATCAGCCAATACATAGCGATATCGGCGGCGATTTACAGGAAATAAGGCTTTGCTCTAACCTAGCCACCTCTACACAGGTTTCCTATACGGGGTTTTCCTTTACAGGATTTGAAGCAGCAGCGAGGTGCACCATGGCGCAGAAGAAGAACTTCCTTAATTGGGTGGGCTTTACTGAAGATGAAAGCTCTAACGTTCCGTCATCTGTTGACCGTATCCGCGAACTTGAAGCACAGATTGCCGATTTAAAGTCTCGCCGTGACATAACAGGTTTAACTAAAGAAGAGTTTGAAATTCTGGCAACTGAAACAGCGATGTCGATGATTAAATCGGCCCAAGCTCGCGAAAGTAAAGCGCAAGCAGCTGCCTCACGTTTGGTTGCCGAAACAACACGGGCAACCAAGGAAGAACTTGAAGCAGCCGATGCAAAGGCGCGAGCAATTCTTAGCGGCGCAGAAACACGTGGGCGCAAATATATTCAAGCTGCTGAATCAGAAGCTGAAGAGAAAATTGCACTTGCTGAAGCTGAGGCTGAAGCCATGATGGAGAGCAAGAAGCGCGAGATTGCAGGACTTGCAACAGCTGCCAGACGCGAAGGTGAACGGATTATCACAGAGGCAACCACAGAAGTTTCTGGGTATCGCCAATGGTTATCTGGAGTCATTTCTGAAGCAGAACGCCTTTACCGAATTCAAAAGCAATCATTAGATGCTGCTGAATCGGCAATTCAACAATCTCGAAATCGTTTAGATGGTGCATTTGCGCGATTAGAAGAGTTGCAAAAGAGCGTTCTAGATAACTTGAATTCAGATGACACTCTGATTAATCCAGGGCCTCTCAAGGTTGCAAGTCAACGCACACGACCCGCATTAGATGCGCCACGCAAGAGTGTGAAAAAAGCTGCCAGTAAATCGGTTGCGAAAGCTCCAGCAAAAAAGAGTGCAACAAAGAAATCTACAAAGCGCTAGTTATTTCAGCGTTCTTTGTCGGAGTTAATTAAACATGGCCACTGAACGCGGTATCAGATATATCCCTGCAATCGATGGCTTGCGTGCTGTCGCAGTAATTGCAGTAATCCTTTATCACCTTGGATTTGATTGGATCCCTGGAGGTTTCTTAGGTGTAGATCTATTTTTCGTGATCTCTGGTTATGTAATTACGCGTTTGATTCTCGACTCGATTCAACGAAGTGGCGGCTTAGATCTTCGCGCTTTTTACATAGCCCGACTACGCAGATTGCTGCCTCCACTAGTTTTCATGATTATCACGACAACGGTTGTAGTTGGCTTATGGGCGCCAGACACAATGCGACGATTCTTAAGTGATACTCCTTTTGCACTCTTTGGTGGCATGAATTGGTGGTTGGTTTTCAGACATGTTGATTACTTTGAAGCTATCGGTCGCCCGCCATTGCTTCAGCACACATGGTCTTTAGGAGTCGAAGCCCAGTTTTACTTGGTGTGGCCGCTGATTTTATTGTTGGTACTCCGTTACTTTGGAAAGAACAAAATCCCTGGTGCGGCGCTATTAATCGCTGCTTTCTCCGGAATTGCTCTGCTAGTGGTTTCATTCCAATTAGATGCGGCAAATGCCTCACAAGTAAGCCATGTTTACTTTGGCACCGACACACACAGCATTGGTTTGTTCTTAGGAGCAGCGTTGGCGGTTCGGTGGATTCCCCAAAATCTGCAAGAAACCGTTTCTCGAAAAGCGCAAGATTTCATAGATGGAATCGGAGTAATCGGATTCTTAGGAATACTGTCGGCATTTCTTTTTATTGATGAAAATGATCCAACTTTATATAAATTGGCCTTTCCATTAGCTGGTATTTGCGGGTGCGCAATTTTGACCTCAATTGTTCATCCTGCATCTCGTTTTGCCCCAATCCTAAGCAGCAAAGTTTTTGTTTGGATTGGAGAACGTTCTTATGCGATTTATTTATGGCACTGGGTCGTCTTTCAAGTCACACGACCAGAGTTTGATCTAGAAGGCTCTGATTGGGCTTTGTATGCGCTACGAGTTCTCATTGTTTTCGCCTTGGCAGATATTTCTTTACGCCTAGTTGAACTTCCGGTTAGAACCGGACTTATTGATTATTGGTTTAAAGGAATGAAGTATCGAACAAAGCGAGTGCAATTGCGACAAAAGGCTGCTGTTGTTTTGGTCGTGCTTTCCATCGCCGGTCTCACCTCATCAATCGCCACTACTGCAATTGCCGAAGGTGATCGTCAACTTGCACAAATAAAGGAGCAACTACAACCAAATGTTGAGTTGCCAACTAATACTGCACAACTAAAAGACGGACAGTTGTGGGTAACGGGAGACTCCGTAATTTTAGGTATCCGTTTTGAACTGGATTCTCGACAAAAAATAGGTCTGATGAATGCCCGTGTGGGTCGCCAAGCATCTGAACTGCTAGAGGTGATCATTAACGACAAGGTAAATATGCCCAACTCAACCGTGGTTTTAAACCTGGGCAACAATAATAAATTGACAGAAACGCAGGTTGATTCAATATTTAAAGAGCTCAAGGATCAGCCACGGGTAGTCGTTGTAAACACAGCTGTTCCACGTGCATGGCGCGATGAAAACAACGCACTCATTGCCCAGTACGCAGCCATATACGGCGCAGCTGTAGTTGATTGGGCAAGCATTTCTGATGGACGGACTGATTACTTTGCTCCGGATGGTGTTCACCTAGTGCCTGCAGGAGTTCGCGCATACGTTGATGCAATTTCAGCCAAACTCTAACTTCGCAATTTAACGCTTCTTCTCTAGCTGTGAATGAGAAGTAAAAAATCCCCCACCACATTGGTGAGGGATTTTTTATTAACGCTTTTATTATGGCTTACTTAAACTCTCCAGCAATTCCAAAAACCTTTGCTGATGCAGTTTGTCCATCTGAATAGACAGATGAAACACGGAACTGAGTCCATCCTGTGTCACTTGCCTTTGTAACATTCTGTGTCAGCTGATCAGCTGGAACAGTTGCAATAACTGTCCACTCACCTGTGCCGTTTGCGCGGATTTCAACGTTGTAACCGTTGAGTCCATCAACTGCCGTTGGTGCGACCCAGCGAAGCTTTAATCCATCTGTGCTGTTAAGTGCAACGAAATCAGTTGGTGCTTCAACAACTGAAACTGCAGCACCTGTTGGCTCTGCTGATGCAGATGGCTCAACTGATGCTGATGCTGAAGGCATTGGAGTTGCTTCTTCATCTTTGTCTGAACCTGATGATTGTGTCCACACAATTGCAACTAGTACAGCAATTCCAATAACAACGATCCACGCTGTGCGACTAGATGTTGATGCTTGTGGAGCTGCAACTGGCTTAGGAGCTGCAACTGGCTTAGGAGCTGCAGTTGGAGCAACAGACTTAGGTGCACTCACTGGTACATCAACTGAAGCAAGTGCAGATGAAATTCTGGTTGTAGCTTTCTTTGCAGATTTCTTAGCAACGCGCTTTGCAGGAGCCTTCTTGGCAACCTTCTTAGCTGCGGCCTTCTTTGCAACTTTACGAACCGCTGTCTTCTTTGCGGTCTTCTTGGCTACAGCTTTTTTAGCGGCAACTTTCTTAGTTGTCTTCTTCTTTGCTACAGCCTTCTTTGCTACAGCCTTTTTGGCTGGTGACTTCTTTGCAGCGGTCTTCTTTGCAGGAGACTTCTTTGCTGCCTTCTTTGCGGTCTTCTTAACGGCCACTTCGAACTCCTTGGATTGCTATGTGTGCGCAAATAACGCACTTTGATAGGTAAAGGTTACCCCAGGCTCGTAAGCAATTCGATGACATGTGGCGCTATCTGGCGTAGAGATTTACCTCGGTGGCTCAGCAAATCCTTTTCTTCTGCGCTCATTTGTGCGGAGGAAATAGTAAAACCTAGGGGTTGAAAGATTGGGTCATATCCGAATCCGTTCTCCCCTACCGGCTCGCGCAAAATATGACCATCAAAGCGGCCCTCTGCAACATGTTCACGGCCATCTGGAAGCACAAGGGATGCCACGCACATGAAATGGGCGCCTCGTTTTTCATCTGCAACATCTTTAAGTTGTTCTAATACTTTTACTATGTTTGCCAGATCATCACCATGTGCACCCGCCCAACGGGCAGAATAAATTCCAGGATCACCATTGAGTGCATCTACGCACAAACCTGAATCATCGGCGATCGCGGGCAAACCAGTAGCGTGCGATGTATATCTGGCCTTGAGTAAAGAATTTTCTTCGAAAGTCGATCCGGTTTCTTCGACATCAACTAAATCTGGAAACTGATCAACACCGACAAGTTCAATCTCACCAGGTGCCAATGCATCCAAAATGCGTCGAAACTCTGTGATCTTTCCTTGATTACGGGTTGCTAGTACAAGTTTGTGAGACATTAACGCGCAAGTGCATCTTTCTGCATCTGGCTCAGTGTTGAACAACCTGCAACAGCTAAATCTAGAAGTTGATTGAGAAGAGCGCGATCAAATGGCTCGCCTTCTGCTGTTCCTTGAACTTCAATGAATCGTCCATCTCCTGCGACGACAACATTCATGTCAGTGCCAGCTCGAACATCTTCTTCATAACAAAGATCGAGCATTGGAACTCCGTCGATGATTCCAACACTAACGGCAGCAACTGAATCATTTAGAGGTTTTGCATCGGTCTTGATATGTCCTTGTGACTTGGCCCAAGAAATTGCATCAGCCAGAGCCAGATATGCACCTGTTATTGCCGCGGTTCGTGTTCCGCCATCTGCCTGCAAAACATCACAGTCGATAACAATTGTGTTTTCGCCTAGCTCTTTCATATTTACAACAGCGCGCAATGAGCGACCAACTAAACGGGAAATCTCTTGAGTGCGTCCGCCTAATTTTCCTTTAACGCTTTCACGATCAGAACGTGTATGTGTTGCACGAGGCAACATTGAATACTCTGATGTAACCCATCCATTACCGCTGTCCTTTAACCAACGAGGTACACCTGGAGTAAAAGAAGCAACACACAAAACACGTGTCTTACCAAATTCAACTAGGACAGAGCCTTCGGCGTGATCTAACCAACCACGAGTAAATTTGATTTCGCGAAGATCATTAACTGTACGTCCATCATTGCGTGCCATGTATAGCTCCTAGTTTTTGGTTAGCGTTTGGTGCTCAACTTGAGTTACTTCTGGACCTAGAAAACGTCGAGCCAAGGTTTCAAAAGCCTTTGCATCACCGGTTGCTAAGAATTTATGTGTTGCGGGAGTTGATGACTGGGCACGCAGCGAGCCATTTTCAACCAAGGTTCGGTACAAATCTTTTGCAGTTTCTTCAGCGCTAGAAACCAAAGTAACGCCTTCGCCAACAACATAAGAAATAACACCAGTTAACAATGGATAGTGAGTACAACCCAAAACCAAAGTATCCACCTTGGCATCCATGATCGGCGCTAAATACTCACGGGCGATTTTTGTGATTTCAGGACCAGATGTTTCGCCGCGTTCAACAAACTCAACAAACAAAGGACATGCAATTGAAGTTATGTGCAGTTGGGGCGCAGCTGCAAATGCATCCTGGTATGCCTTTGAATCTACTGTTGCGCGAGTACCAATAACTCCGACATTTCCTGAACGAGTTGCTGCAACTGCTCGGCGCACAGCTGGCTGAATCACTTCAATTACTGGAATCGAATAACGCTCACGAGCATCTCGTAACATGGCAGCTGATGCTGTGTTGCAGGCAATTACTATCGCTTTAACACCTTGATCGACTAGAAAATCCATAGTCTCAAGTGCAAACTCACGAACTTCGGCCAATGGGCGTGGACCATAGGGACCTCGAGCGGTGTCGCCTATATAAAGAGTGGATTCATTTGGTAGCTGATCCAATATTGCACGCGCGACGGTGAGACCACCTACACCTGAATCAAAGATTCCAATTGGGGCATCACTCACGGGACAAGCCTACCTTGAGACATTGCTTGCAGTGAATCTATTCGGAATCATCCATGAGCGCCGCAATCAAACTTTCTTGCAACCAACCCAACCAGCTATAAACAGCATAAACCCCGCGCATTGGGTCATCAGGGGCTAATAATTCCAAATCATCATGTGAATTTTCTTCAACTTTAAGTCGAACACCTAGTGCAAGTCGCACATCGTTCATCGCACCAAGCCAGGCATTTGCTCCATCATGATCTAACTCAACGATGCCATCGATTGCACTCTTTAAATGCATGCGCATGGCCATCGAATGCGCTTGCTTCTTTTGACGCAAAGTTGACTCGGTGTATCTTCGAAATTCAGAAGCATCAACTTGATCTGCATATGCATTTGGCAATAGGCGCAATAAAACTTCATCTTCTGGTGGGGTGTCATGCATTGTGATTCCGACCATTGCAGCCAATGGATCATCACTTTCGTGATCCACTCGTTCAGCTAACAATTCGATAATTTGTTCAACTAGATTCGATAAAACTTCACGTTCGGAATCTGAAAAATTTGCTAAGTAGGCATTATTTCCGTGGCGAAAAAATCCGCGTTGAATGTCGGTCATATCGCTTGATCACCGCGTTGCAATGTTGCCCACAATCCATACTCATGTAAACGAGCGACATCATGTTCCATTTCTTCGCGGCTACCCGTTGAAACGACCGCTTTACCTTCGGTGTGAACCTTCATCATCAGCTCATGTGCTTTTTCTTTATTAAATCCAAACAACTCCATCAGAACATATGTCACATAAGTCATTAAGTTAACTGGGTCATCCCACACAATCGTTACCCAAGGAACATCCCCGCTAAAAAT
>Ga0208787_1000388_pt1 | contig 21287 bp, 14 predicted proteins | sample Wag4_2014_7_11_FD_187362 | JGI IMG/M metagenome (GOLD analysis project Ga0208787, IMG submission 187362) | Fresh water microbial communities from Ohio, USA - Utica-2 Time Series HT 2014_7_11 (SPAdes) (version 2) | ecosystem: Environmental > Aquatic > Freshwater > Water tank | place: USA: Ohio...
TAGTTCCTCCACCCAAAATGATTTCATTTTTTGCATCAATGCGCTGAAACGAAAAATTACTGCCATAGAAAATATTGTCAAGCCAAAGCTGTCTTATCAAGTCCGTCTCCGTTATTTTAACGCCATTGACCTGGGGTGGTGTAATACCATATTTTTCATAGGATTCATCAGCCTTGTATTGCTCATAAAAACCCTGACCTTTTGTTGCAAAACCTGCCAGAGAAAAATTCCAAGTTGTGGTTAATTTTTTATTGTAAAACAACTGGTAATGGGTTTGGTTGTAATTATCAGTTTCATTGTCATAGGGACTGTCTGGTTTCTCAGTTCCTGCACTGTTAAAGGTTCTGTCTGACTTAAGTTTGTCCTCTGGAATGCCATACCAAGCCTGGTATGTTTTTTCTTTACCGGAAAATATATTCAGCCGAAGAGATGATTTTTCCTGAATACTTGCCGCAGAGAAGTAATAAGACTTAAGGTCACTTGTTGCCCTGTCTATGAAGCCATCACTAGCAAGAGAAGACAACCTGAGGTCGATTGTGTATCTGTTATTGATTAGTCCTGTACCTGTTTTTACAGTATGCTTCCTTGTATTGAAGGAACCCAGGCTATTGCTGATTTGTCCGTATGCCTTCTCATTCAATTCATTGGTGAGCAAATTAACTGTTGCGCCAAAGGCTCCGGTACCGTTTGAGCTTGTGCCAACACCACGCTGCACCTGAATACTGTTTGTGGAGGAAAGAATATCTGGCAGATTTACAAGAAATACTCCCTGTGATTCCGCATCATTGAAGGCTATGCCATTTAAAGTGAAGTTGATTCTTGAAGGATCTGTGCCCCTGATCCGAATGCCTGTATATCCTATACCATTGCCTGCATCTGCATTGGCAACTGCTCCTGGAACCTGATTAAGTAAAAACGGAATGTCTTGCCCTAGGTTATTTTTTTCAATGGTTGATTTTGTGATTAGGGTTTGGGTAAAGGGATACTCCTTTGCTGCCCTTACAGCCCGAATTTCAATTGCAGGCATAAGCTTGCTCTTAGGAGCTGTTTTTACACTGTCACTTACATTTTTTGATTGACTTAAAGCTGAGAGACAGCCTGTAATGAAAAGGCAGAAAGCGAATAATTTTTTTTCGATACTCATACTGTTTTTGTTTTGTCCGATAATGAAAAAATATCAGCCAGGTTGACAAAAACAGGAAAGGATAACAAGAACTGTTTCTTCCTTCCCTGCGCAGGCATTATCCTGATCAGGTTCTAACGGGTTTGATCTCAGCCATATTGGTAAATACAGCACCCCGGGAACGATGCGAAATTAGACATTAGTTGTTATTTCATTTGAATTAATTGTAAAATAAATGTCATGTAACTTTATGCTTGCATATTCGTATATGGATGGTAAGTAATAACAATCAAATAATTTTTTATGAAACCTCTTTTTTTTGTTTTGGTAAGTTTGATATGCTTGAATGCTTCAGCTCAAGATAAAGTCATCATGAATGACAAAAATGTCGTTTTGAGAGACATGGGCGAGTTTAAAGGAATCCATATAAAAGGTCCATTTAAAGTGTATTATTCCCAAAGTGCCAAGCATGCAGTTGGTGTAAGTGCTTCTACAGAGTCTGCAAGTGATAAAATCACAACACGTGTTTCAGCAGGTATTTTGAACATTGAACTTGAAGGGGCCTACATGAGCTGGTGGGGGAAAAATCCTGAATTTAAAGTATATATCTCATCACCTGAGATTAAAAATATTTATGCATCAGGGGCTGTTGATTTTTTGATTACTGATCTGATCAAGGCAGAGGACCTATCGTTGAAGTTTACTGGTGCCAGTGATTTTTCTGGAAAGTTGGATTGTGGATCTCTTACACTGAATTTTACAGGTGCCTCCGACATTGAAATAATGGGAAGTGCAGATAGGGTGGTTGCGGATCTTACAGGGGCTAGTAAACTATCCGGTGCTTCTTTTAAGGTTGTTGATGCTGAATTAAAGGCAACGGGTGCATCAACAATTAAGCTTGGTGTTTCGGGTGCGCTAGGAGCCAATGCTTCAGGTGCCAGTTCTATAACATATTATGGTTCTCCTAAAAGTGTTTCAACAAGAGCAAGCGGTGCAAGCAGCGTAAAAAAAGGAAACTGAACTCAATGATATTAAAAAGAAAAAAGCAACCAATTGGTTGCTTTTTTTGTTGCGAAGACTGGGATCGAACCAGTGACCTTCGGGTTATGAGCCCGACGAGCTACCGCTGCTCTACTTCGCATTGCAAATGTACACTAAAATCTAATATCAGCAAAACAAATTTGAACATGTTACCTTTGCATGATATATGAAGTCCGGATTTGTTAATATTATCGGTAAGCCCAATGCAGGAAAAAGTACTCTATTGAATGCATTAATAGGAGAAAAGCTGGCAATTGTTTCGTCTAAAGTTCAAACGACCCGTCACAGGATTAGGGCATTTCTCAATGGTCCAGATTATCAGGTAGTTTTTTCTGATACTCCTGGTGTCATTGAACCAAGATATAAGTTGCATCATAAAATGATGGAAGCAGTTAAATCGAGTATGGAGGATGCAGACTTATGTTTACTCATGGCAGATGTCAGGGATGATTTTGAAGAATTGGATTCTATTTTCACTGCATTATCATTGAAGGTTAAGGCTATTTTGGTGTTAAATAAAATAGATATGGTGAAGCCTTCAAAAATTGAAGAGGCCATTTCATTTTTCTCTAACAAGAAGTATTGTTCAGATATCATACCCGTTTCTGCCGCTAAAAAAAGTCATCTCGACTTACTCCAGCAGAAAATAGTCGCTTCTTTACCGGATGGAGAACCATTTTATGATCAAGAAGATCTCACTGATATGCCAACCAGATTTTTTTGTGGAGAGCTGATTCGTGAAAAAATATTTGAATTATTTGACGAAGAAATTCCATATCAGTCTACAGTGCTTATAACAGCATTTGAAGAAAAGTCTACACTGATTAAAATTTCTGCAGATATTATTGTACAGCGAGAATCTCAAAAGGCTATCATTTTGGGTGCAGGTGGAATAATGATCAAAAAATTAGGTACTTCTGCCCGCCAATCAATAGAGTTGTTTTTAGACAGCAAGGTTTTTCTTGAGATTTTTGTAAGGGTAAGAAACAATTGGCGTAACAATGATTCACACTTAAGGGAATATGGCTATCATGTGTAAGCAATTGTCTGGCAAAATATTTTTTTTATTGGTATTGCTTTCTGTTAAACTTAATGCACAGTTGATGATTGAGCAAGGGCCTTCCGCCTCCACAAGAGATGGGGGGATCTACATATATGGTCTTACAGGTCAGGAAAATAAGTTACGCTATGAGAAAATCAACGGTTCTCCTTTTCTGGATGAAGGATGGAAAAACGCAACACTATACGACAGTAAGGGGAATACATTTGGAAAGTTCAGGGTAAGGTTGAACCTGGCTACGCACGAAGTACACTACCTGGATAAATCAGGTATCGAAAAAGCGGATAATGGTCAGATTGCAAGGGTAGAGTTAGATAGCAGCAATGATTCAAACGGAGCGGGAAGGGTATACACCAGTGATGAAGAAGTAATTAAAAGCAAATTCAATGGAGATGTGAAATATGCAGTACACCTGAATGAAGGCTACTACACGCTGATGAAAGTTACTGTTAGGGAAGTTTCAAAGTCAGATTCTATGTTCAGCACCATGAACAGGTATTTTTTCAAAGACAAGAATTTCTATTTTTTGAAATCAGGAAGACAAACAGTTTACCTTAAACGGTTAAGTTTCCAGGAATTGCGAAGGTGTATTTCTGCTGAAAAGTGGCCCCTTCAAAGAAATGATTTTTCAGGTAATCCTGTCAGCCAGGAAGACGAAGTCCTTGGTTTACTTAATCTAATCAATAAAGGTGTCAGCAAAAATGATTAAAGCCTATGTTGTACCTTTGGGCGTAATTAAAAATACAGTATGAAGCAATTCATCATTAAATATATACTGTTGGTCTTGTTCTGTTTGTCAATACCATTCGTATATGGACAATCAGGGCAGGGGTATTTACCCGTGTCGGATTTCAGTAATGCTGCATTTACACTTGCAGTTCACGAGATTAACTTTGAAGGTGTGCAGCAGAATAGTATTTCAGGAAGACTTCCTTATACTTCCATAAAAGGTAGTCCCTTTTATGTAGATCAGTACCACTCCGCAGATTTATTCGGGGCAAATGGTAAATATGGAGGACGGATGCAGGTTAAATTAAATATGGCTAGCCAAGAGGTATATTTCATTGGTGAAAAAGACAATGAATATGTGGCTCCAGCGTCATTTTCAAAGCGTGTGGTGATTTTTTCAGATAATTCAGGTAAAGATACACTGGCCATATTTGAAAGAAACATTCCAGGTATGCAGCTTAACAACCGTCCAATTGCTGATTATGTAGAGGAAATGGTGAACGGACAAGTTAAATTATACAAGTACACAAAAAGATATGTTGCCTCTGCAGACTCTATGTTTGGAACATTGAAACGATACTATTTTGCAAATACAGTACATTATTTTCTTTCAGATGCGAGAGAAGTACTTCTGATTAAAAAGATGAACCTGTCTGGTATTGCAGATATCTTGGGCGATAGGGGAACTTTAACAAGATGGGCTGAACAAAATCGACTTAACCCCAAAAGGGAAGAAGATCTTATTGCAATGATCAGGAGATGGAATTTCGAAATCGCAAATAAATAACAGGTATTCAATTACCCTAAAAAACAAAAAATGCCAGGATTTACCCTTGCAATCGTAGGACGCCCAAATGTGGGTAAAAGCACCTTTTTCAATAGATTACTCGAGCAGCGTAAAGCTATCGTAGAAGATACACCCGGAGTTACCAGAGACAGACAATATGGTATTTCTGAATGGAATGGAAAAACATTCAACGTAATTGATACAGGTGGATTTGTTCCAGACGGCGAGGAGGTTTTTGAAAAAGAAATCAGAGAACAGGTAATGATTGCTGTGGAAGAAGCCAATGCCATTGTTTTTATGGTTGATGTAACTACGGGCATAACTACACTTGATGAGGCGATGACCTCAATTCTGAGAACTGCTAAAAAACCTGTTTTTCTTGTAGTGAACAAAGTAGATAACTCCGCCAGACATATTGATGCTACTGAGTTTTATTCGCTTGGTATTGAAAAAACATTTTTTGTTTCATCAATGTCTGGGAGTGGAACAGGGGATTTACTGGATGAGGTATCAAATTTGATTACAATTGATGTTGATCAGCCTGGTGAAGATTTACCAAAGATTGCAATAATTGGTCAACCTAATGTAGGAAAATCTTCTTTGCTGAATGCAATGGTTGGTTCCGAGCGCACAATTGTGAGTGATATTGCCGGCACAACAAGGGATACAATCCATACCCACTATAATCTTTTTCAGAAAGAGTTTATACTTATTGATACAGCTGGTATCAGACGTAAAACCAAAGTGCATGAAGACCTTGAGTTTTATTCAGTGATTAGGGCAATTAAAGCGGTTGATGAAGCAGATGTTTGTTTGATAATGATTGATGCGGAAAAGGGAATTGCACAACAGGATTTAAATATTTTTTCTCTTGCTGTTAAAAAAGGGAAAGGCGTGGTGATGATAGTCAACAAATGGGATTTGGTTGAAAAGGCAACGAATACTGCTAGAGACTATGAAAAAGAGTTGAAAAACAGGCTTGCCCCATTCACAGATGTTCCTGTAATTTTCATTTCTGCCAAAGAAAAGACGAGGATATTTAAAGTCATTGAAACTGCACTTGAGGTGTGTGAAAATAGAAAGCGGAGAATCCAGACATCCGTACTCAATGAAGAAATGCTCAAAGTAATTGAAGCATATAGGCCTCCAGTGGTAAGGGGCAATTCTGTCAAGATCAAATTTGTAACGCAGATACCAACAGCAGTGCCGAGTTTTGCCTTCTTTACAAATTATCCTGATGATATAAAAAATCCCTATCGGAATTATCTTGAAAATCAGCTTAGAGAAAAGTTTAATTTCAAAGGTGTTCCAGTGAGGATATTTTTTCGGAAAAAATAAAGAAGGGCGGCTGAAAAGCCGCCCTGATTGATTATGACCCAAAACTATAAATTAAAATTTGTAGGCTAATGCTAAAAGGAAACTGCCATTTGATTGTGTCGCAGCACCATCTTTATTGAAGAATACTTTGTTGTTTGATGACTCAAAACGTAACTCAGGAATTACGGTTAACCCACCCAATTTTATATTTCCTGAAATTGTGTTGGCAAAAATATTGCCACCGGATGTTGCAGTTCCGAGTGCTGAGAGTTGATTTTTATCTCCAAACACTTCAGATCTTAATGTCACACCGAATTTTTTGGCTGGATCGTAATTAAGATAAACCGCTGAACCAGACCAGGAGCTGGCATCACCGTATGTGCCAGCTGTCTTAACTGTTGTGCTGTTGATTGTGCCATTATAGCCAAGATTAAATTGATTATTAATTTTGGCTGTAAAAACTACATCGAACTGCCTGACTTTAGCTTCATCAGCAGGACGTTGACCTCCCACATAATTGACATATACCTTGATGTCGTCAGTGATAGCCTGACTCAACTGCAATAACAATGACTTTTTACTGCCATCTGGTGACTTTCTATAATCGGTAGGATTTGCAATTCCTACCATGATGCCCGTACTACCGAAAGTGAGATCAGATTTAAGGCCTGTATGTAAAAACGGACCATATGAAAACATATAAGACATACTATAGTTCCTGTTTGCATATGCATCTACCAATTCATAGCCAACATGAGTGGCCCAGGTACCTGCGGTGAATTTTAACCAGTCGGTAGCAGCAAAGGACACATTCAGTTGTTTCACATAAGCTAAGATACCTTTGTCGTTGTATGCAAATTCTGTTGCTCTTTTACCTGCACCCAAATCAGCAGTGGCAGAGAATTTACCTGAAGCATAATCCACTTTTGCAGACAACATACCCAAAGCTACCTTACCATTACTATTCGTAAAACTTGTTCTGTTGTTCGAAGATGTTTTGCTGAAGTCAGATCGGAAATAACCATCAATTGAACCAGTAAAAGTGAAGTTGGAAGACTTTTCTTCAGCCGGTTGGGCTTCTGTTGCTGTTTGCGCTGAAGTAGTGAAAGGAAGAAGTGCAATGGAGGCAATTAGGTAAAGATTTCGTATCATTGTTTTGGTTTTTAGTTCTTAAAAGAGGGGTACAGCAGTGGTGAATGTTCTAGTCCAACACCGCCATGCGCTGTGCCCTGTTTGTTTTATATTATCCTTTTTGTGGATTTCTTCCATATTTCTCGTCATGTTGGGTTGCATCCAGTCCCAATTCTTCTTCCTCTTCACTAACCCTTAATGGTTGAATAAGATTGATGAACTTGAAAATGAGGAAGGATACAACAAAAGAATATGCAACAGCAATTCCCATCGCTTTCAGTTGGGTCAGGAAGAAATCAGTGTTACCATAGAACAATCCATCGCTTCCTGCACTGTTTACAGCTTTTGTGGCAAATACACCTGTTAAAATCATGCCCACTATACCACCTAAACCATGACATGGGAATACATCGAGTGTGTCATCAAGTGTAGACTTTTGCTTGTACAATACAGCAATATTGGAAATAATAGCTGCAATTACACCAATAAAGACGCTTTGCGGGATACCAACAAAGCCGGCACCAGGAGTTATGGCTACCAAGCCAACAACTGCACCTATACAGAAACCCATTACTGAAGGCTTTTTACCTTTCATTACATCAAAGAACATCCAGGAAAGTCCGGCAGCAGCAGCAGCAGTATTTGTAGTAGCAAAAGCAGATACTGCCAGTCCATTTGCACCAAGTGCTGAACCTGCATTGAAACCAAACCAGCCAAACCACAAAAGCCCGGTTCCTATTAAAACATATGGAACATTGGCAGGAGGTATTTCCACGCCATCCATGTGTGCTTTTCTGCGCTTCAGAACCAATGCACCTGCCAACGCTGCACAACCTGCAGAAATATGAACAACCGTTCCACCTGCAAAGTCAAGAGCTCCCATTTTAAATAGGAAGCCTTCAGGATGCCAGCTCCAGTGTGCCAATGGTGCATATACCAATATGCTAAAGAGAATAATAAATAGTATGTAGGAAGTAAATTTTACACGTTCAGCAAGCGCACCCACTACCAAACCTGGTGTTATGATGGCAAACATCAATTGAAATAATGCAAAAAGTGTTTTAGGAATTGTTGGTGCAAGGCTCCATGGAGCAGCATTGCTGACATCTTTGAAAAAGAAGTTAGTCATCGGATTACCAATGAATCCGCCTAATGAGTCTCCAAAGCTGAGGCTGAATCCGAAGGTAATCCAAATCACAGTTACCACTCCAGCTGCAACCGTACTCTTGATCATCGTTGAAATCACATTTTTTCTGTGTACCATTCCACCATAAAAAAAAGCTAAACCGGGTGTCATCAGAAAAACAAGTGCTGTTGCAATCAATACCCAGGTAATGTCAGCTCCATTGTATACACCCTCCGCATCTTCAAAATTTGGAAGTACAGGAACAAAAATGGCAGCAATCGAAATTGCAGCAAGAACAATAAACGGTAGTTTGTCTCTTAGAAATTTTGCATTCATTTTATTCAAATTTGGGTTAAATATCAAAACTTAATTTCAAAATTAATGAAAAGTAACCTTAATTCGCAAATAAAACATATATATAAATAAATGTAATATGTATATGATATTTGATAAATGTTTTATAAATTACTGTAAATCAATTAAATAATAATATTTTTGGTGATTTCCTTTTCGAAAATATAAAAATAAAAAAATACACATATAAAAAAATATAATATGTAAAGCAAAAAAAAGCCAGACAATTAAGTATGTCTGGCTTTACCTGGTATTTAAATTTGTTAATGAACGAGCAAGCTGCTGTCTTTCTTTTCTAAAAGAGACGATCCCATAAGGAACTCATCTACCTTACGTGCACATTCACGTCCTTCACTTATGGCCCAAACCACAAGCGACTGTCCTCTACGCATATCTCCACAAGTGAAAATTTTGGAAATGCTTGTCCTGAATTCCTTCTCTGATGCCTTCACATTGCCTCTTTCATCCAATTCAACATCTAATTCTTCAACCATGCCAGTCTGCTGTGGTGAAACAAATCCCATGGCAAGTAAAACAAGCTCACAGGGAATGATTTTTTCAGTACCGGCTCTTTCCATAAATTTTCCAGGTCTGTTGTCTTCAAATTTCCATTCCAGTTCAACAGTCTTCAGTGCAGTCAACTCTCCCTTTTCATTACCCATAAATTCTTTTGTTGCAATGGCCCATTGTCTTTCACATCCCTCTTCATGAGATGATGTGGTCTTTAAAATCATCGGGTAAGTTGGCCATGGCATTTGGGAATTTCTGCTTTCAGGAGGCTTGGGCATTAGTTCAAACTGTGTAACATGATTTGCTTCCTGTCTGTTTGAGGTTCCTACACAATCACTTCCCGTATCTCCTCCTCCAATTACAACCACATTTTTACCCTTTGCGCTGATCAATTCAGGTGCAATATTACTTTCGAGCTTATGATTGGCAAGTGGATCACTGCCATCAACGAGTTTATTTTGTTGCTTCAAAAATTCCATTGCAAAATGCACTCCTTTTAGTTCTCTGCCAGGAATATTCAAATCCCTTGGAACTGTTGAACCTCCGGCCATAACCAGTGCATTATATTCCCGCAAAAGGTCGTTGATGCTTATGTTTACACCAACATTTGCATTACACCTGAATGTAATACCTTCTTCTTCCATCAAGCGTATCCTTCTGTCAATTACGGTCTTTTCCAGTTTGAAATCGGGAATACCGTACCTCAGTAATCCCCCGGGTTTTTCATCGCGCTCGAAAACTGTTACAGAATGCCCTGCCTGATTTAATTGGGCCGCTGCAGCTAGTCCAGCAGGACCACTTCCAATCACTGCAATGCGTTTACCGGTTCTTAAAACAGGTACTCGAGGCTTTACATATCCCTTTTCAAATGCAATTTCTATGATGTGTTTTTCAATCTCTTCAATATTGACAGGAGGCTGGTTTATACCCAGAACACAGGAACTTTCACAGGGGGCTGGACAAATTCTTCCGGTAAATTCAGGAAAATTGTTTGTTGAAGTAAGAATCTCATACGCTTCTTCCCAGCTTTCTTTATAAACGGCATCATTGAATTCAGGAATGATATTCCCAAGTGGGCACCCATGGTGACAAAAAGGGACGCCACAATTCATGCACCTTGCTGCTTGTTTATTCAGTTCTTGGGCGTCAAATGGTTTTACAAATTCCTTAAAGTTGGCAACACGTTCTTTGACATCAATTTTTTTTGGACTTACCCTATTGAATTCTAAAAATCCTGTTGGTTTTCCCATATTCAATTTATTTAATGGTCACGTTGGTAGCAGACTTTTGGTTCATCATCACTTTTTTATAGTCCCGTGGATATACTTTGATGAAATTGGCCCGCTGGTTTTCTAAATCGCCCAAGATAAATCTGGCTACGGTACTTCCGGTAGACTCTTGATGCTCAGATAATAATTGCGATAGTGTTATTACATCCTCCTCATCCAAAGGATCGAGGTCTACCATTTCAGTATTGCAGTTTGACTCAAAAGCTCCATGCAGGTCATACACATAGGCAATTCCTCCACTCATACCCGCTGCAAAATTCCTGCCTGTGCTTCCCAGCACTACAACAGTACCTCCGGTCATGTATTCACATCCATGGTCGCCAAGTCCCTCCACAACTGCAGTTGCACCCGAGTTTCTTACAGCAAATCTTTCACCAGCCTTGCCTCTGATAAATGCTTTTCCTGAGGTAGCACCATAAAAAGCAACATTACCTATCAAGATGTTATGCTCAGGTACATACGATGAATTTCTATCTGGATAAACAATCATCTCTGCACCACTCAGGCCTTTACCAAAATAGTCATTGGCATCACCTTCTAATTCAAGCAAAACCCCCTGGGTGTTGAATGCTCCAAAACTTTGTCCGGCTGTGCCCCTGAATTTTAAGTGGATGGTTCCTTTGGGAAGACCTTTAGCACCATGTAGTTTTGTAATTTCATTGCTTAACATGGTACCGGTTGTACGGTCAGTATTTTTTATATTTCTTTCAATCACCACCTTTTTCATCTCCTCCAAAGCGGATTTTGCATCTTCGATAATCTGCCAGTCCAATACGCCTGCAATGCCATGATCTTGTTCTTCTTGCTTGAATATACCAGTAAATGCATCAGCAGGCTCTTTGTATAAAACTGGTGAAAGATCAAGTTTACCTGATTTCCAGTGATTGACATTATCTCTGATGCGCAACGCATCAGCCTGACCTACCATTTCTTCAATGGTTCGATAGCCCATCGATGCCATAATTTCACGGAGCTCCATGGTCAGGAACTTGATAAAATTCACAACATATTCTGCTGCGCCATTGAATCTCTTCCTCAATTCAGGGTCTTGCGTTGCCACGCCAACGGGGCAGGTATTCAAATGACATTTTCGCATCAGAATACAACCTTCCACAACAAGTGCTGCAGTTGCCACTCCCCATTCTTCAGCTCCAAGAAGGGTGGCTATGGCAATATCTCTTCCGGTTTTCAGTTGTCCGTCTGTTTGCACAACAACCCTGCTTCTGAGTTTATTCTTAACCAATGTCTGATGGGCTTCTGCAAGTCCTAGTTCCCAAGGTAATCCAGCATGCCTGATAGAACTCATGGGAGATGCCCCTGTTCCACCGTCATGACCTGAAATAAGCACTACATCAGCTTTTGCTTTGGCAACACCGGCAGCTATCGTACCAACTCCGGCCTTGGAAACCAGTTTGACACTGATTCTTGCCTTCCTGTTGGCATTCTTCAAATCAAAAATCAGCTGTGCAAGATCCTCGATTGAATAAATATCGTGATGTGGGGGGGGGGAAATCAAACCCACACCAGGTGTGGAATGTCTTACTTTACCAATCCATTCATCAACTTTATGTCCAGGTAATTGACCACCTTCACCAGGTTTTGCGCCTTGCGCCATTTTAATCTGTAATTCATCTGCTTCAGTGAGGTACTGACTGGTTACGCCAAACCGGGCTGATGCCACTTGTTTGATGGATGACCGCATGGAATCGCCGTTGGGTAAAGGCTCATACCTGATTTCATCTTCACCACCTTCACCCGTATTGCTTTTGGCACCTAACCTGTTCATGGCAATAGCCAATGTTGTGTGGGCTTCCCATGAGATGGATCCAAACGACATGGCACCGGTTGCAAACCGTTTATAAATTGATTCTTCAGATTCTACCTCATCAATGGAGATTGCAGACTTGAGTGGTTTGAAATCAAACATACTTCTGAGTGTGCATGCCTTCTCACTTTGATCGTTTACAAGCTTGGAGTATTTTTTGAAAACAACGTAATCCCCAGTTCGGGTAGAATGTTGCAGCAGATGTATTGTTTGCGGATTGAATAAATGAAATTCACCTTTTCTTTTCCACTGGTAAACACCGCCAACCGGCAACCTGTCTAAAGGAATACTTTTCCTGCTGAAACCAAGATTATGTTTGGCGAGGGCTTCTCTGGCTATTTCATCAAGCCCCATACCTTCAATTCTAGATACGGCCCCCGTAAAATATTTGTCAACAACTTCCTTGTTTAAGCCGATTATCTCGAATATCTGAGCACCTTGGTAAGATTGCAACGTTGAAATGCCCATTTTGGAAAAGACCTTCAGTAATCCATCATTGACAGCCTTGATATAATTCTTTTTGAGCTTATCAGGATCAAGTTCAGTGTCAATCTTACCGGTCAGGCGCATGTCTCTGATAGATGACAAAGCGAGGTAAGGGTTTATGGCGGTTGCACCAAAGCCAAGAAGACAGGCAAAATGATGGACTTCAAAAACATCTCCTGCCTCAACTATAATTCCCACTTTACCCCTGTATCCCTTTCTGATCAGGTGATGGTGTATAGCTGCTGTTGAAAGCAGAGATGGGATAGGAGCGTGGTCAGAATCAATAGCCCGGTCTTGCAGAATGAGTACCTCAAAACCATCCTCTGCTGCGTCAACGGCATACCTGCATATTCTGTCCAGTGCCTTTTTTAATGAACCTGGCTGACCATCTGCCCTGAAGTAACATTGCAGGGTTTTTGCCTGAAAAATGCCCGTATCTATGCTCCTGATTTTCTCAAGGTCTTTATTTGTTAAAACAGGATGTTTGAGGGCAACTGTGTGACAGCTCAGGGGATCTTCATTTAACATATTCCCGTTGTTCCCAACAAAAGTTGCTAAAGACATGACCAGCCTTTCTCGTATCGGGTCAATCGGTGGATTGGTTACCTGTGCAAAAAGTTGTTTAAAATAACTGCTCAGGTGCTGAGGCTGATCACTCAGAATGGCAAGAGGGATATCTGTTCCCATAGATCCTATGGGTTCCTTTCCATCAACTGCCATCGGAGCAATGATGGACTCCAGATCTTCAGAAGAGTAACCAAATGCTTTCTGGTATTTAAATACCTGATCATGTTCCAGATGTGTGAACATGACCCTGGGCTCAGGTAATTCATTGAGCCTTATTTTGTATTTATTCAGCCATTCACTATAAGGTTGCTGGCTGCAAATTTTACCTTTCAGTTCATCATCACTGATGATTCGCCCTTCTTCCATGTCAACAACAAACATCTTACCTGGCTGAAGCCTGCCTTTTTCAATGATTAGGGCAGGATCTACAGGCAGAGCACCGGTTTCTGATGCCATGATTACCCTGTCATCTGATGTTACACAATATCTTGATGGCCTGAGTCCGTTTCGGTCTAATGTTGCTCCAATCATCGTTCCATCCGTAAATGAGATTGATGCTGGTCCGTCCCAGGGCTCCATAATCGAGGCATGGTATTCGTAAAACGCTTTCTTTACAGGATCCATGCTTTCATTACCATCCCAGGCTTCAGGTATCAACATCATCATCACATGGGGTAGGGAGCGACCAGTCATGGTCAGCAATTCTATCATGTTATCGAGACTGGCAGAATCACTTTGGCTTCCTGAGATGACAGGCAGAATCATATCCATTTCCTCTTTGGTGAAGTATGGGGATGTAAAGCCTTTTTCATTTGTCTTAATCCAGTTGAGGTTTCCCTGCAGTGTATTGATCTCACCATTGTGGGCAATATACCTGAATGGCTGGGCCAATTTCCAGGAAGGAAATGTATTGGTGGCAAATCTGGAATGCACCAATCCGAGCGCAGATACAAGCTTTTTATTGCTGAGATCAGGAAAATAGGATCTTACCTGGTGACTGGTAAGCTGTCCCTTGTAAACAATAATTTTATAGGATAAAGAGGCTATATAAAAACCAATAGGGTCTTTTTTTGCTGAGTTGTTGATCAGGTGGCTGGTATAATTCCGCAAAACAAAAAGCTTTCTTTCAAAAGCCATCGGATCGGTGATATGGTCTGGGCATGCTATGAATACCTGCTCCATCTCCGGTTCAACTGATCTTGCTGTATTTCCAATGCCTTCAGGATTGACCGGTACCTTTCGCCATGCAAGTATATCGAGCCCCAATTCTTCAGCGCACCTTACAAAAATATCCCTTGATTCTTCCCTGAGCCTGACTTCTTTTGGAAAAAAAACAGATCCAACACCATATCTACCGTAAGCCGGCAGATGAACACCTAGTTTCAGACATTCATCAAAAAAGAATGCATGAGGAGTTTGAATAAGTATTCCAGCGCCATCTCCGGTGTTGCTTTCACATCCACAGGCTCCCCTGTGTTCCATATTCTCAAGGATGGTAAGTGCATCCGATACTACCTGGTGGTTTTTATTGCCTTTAATATTTGCAACAAATCCGATGCCACAGGCATCCCTTTCAAATTCTGCACGGTAAAGTCCCCGATTTCTTGCCATAAGAAAACAGTTTTTTTAAAAAAATCTAAAAATATCGCACTTGAGGTGAAAAATATTCAAATAAGGGGCAAGCTGTCAGTTGAATTTACGACAATACAATCATTCTTTGAAAAAAAAGTAATTAAAACGTAAAAAATAATCAAATTTTTATTCCTGATAACTGCTTACAGGTTCACAGGTGCAAATGAGATTTCTGTCTCCAAAAGTGTTATTTACCCTTCCGATTGTTGGCCAGAATTTGTTGTTATTCAGATAAGAAATTGGAAAAGCAGCATTTTCTCTTGAGTAAGGTCGGTCCCACTCTGATTTGCATATAACAGCTTGTGTGTGTGGTGCTCTTTTGAGTGTGTTATTTTTCCTGTCAGCTATTCCTGATTCAATTTCACTGATTTCTTTTCTGATTGATAGCATGGCATCACAAAATCTGTCCAATTCACCTTTATCCTCACTTTCTGTTGGTTCAATCATGATAGTTCCTGGTACCGGGAAACTCATGGTTGGTGCATGAAATCCGTAATCCATTAGTCTCTTGGCAATATCTTCTGCCTCTATATCTGCATTTTTCTTAAATGGCCTGAGGTCAACAATAAATTCATGAGCGCAGGTTCCGTTTGTTCCGAGGTAGAGGATGTCGAATTTGTCCATAAGCCTGGCTTTCATGTAGTTGGCATTCAGGATAGCATAGGCGGTAGCATCTTTTAATCCAGTTGCTCCAAGCATCCTGATATAGCCATAACTGATGAGAAGAATGCTCGCACTTCCATAAGGAGCAGCACTCACTGCAGTATTTCCCTTTGTGAGATCCCGGTGTCCATTTTCAAAAGCTGAGTGTCCTGGTAAAAATGGCGCGAGGTGAGCTTTCACACAAATCGGACCCATACCCGGACCACCTCCACCGTGTGGGATTGCGAAAGTCTTGTGCAGGTTAAGATGACATACATCCGCTCCAATCAAACCAGGAGCTGTTAGTCCAACCTGTGCATTCATGTTCGCTCCATCCATATAGACCTGCCCACCATGCTCGTGTATGATACCCGTAATTTCCTTTACTGTTTCTTCATAAACCCCATATGTACTTGGGTAAGTAATCATGATTCCGGAAAGGTTATTGCTGTACTGTATGGCTTTTTGCCGGAGGTCTTCCAAATCGATGTATCCATTTTCCAACGCTTTAACAACGACCACCTTCATCCCAGCCATTACTGCTGAAGCGGGATTGGTGCCATGTGCTGAAATTGGTATCAACATAACATTTCTATGGTGATCGCCTCTTGACAGGTGATAACCTCGAATTGCCAATAATCCTGCATATTCTCCCTGTGCACCGCTGTTGGGTTGAAGGCTGCAAGCATCAAATCCGGTTATTTCACACAGGTATTTTGAAAGTTCATTCAAAATGTATGCATATCCTCCTGTCTGGCTTGCCGGTGCAAAAGGATGAATCTGGCTCCAGCATGACCAACTTAATGGCATCATTTCAGACGCTGCATTCAGTTTCATCGTACAACTTCCCAAGGAAATCATGGAAGTATTCAGCGATAAATCCTTGTTTTCAAGAAATTTGATGTAACGCATCATCTTGCTTTCGCTGTGATAGCTGTTGAATACGGGATGCAGCAGATAGGATGAAACCCTTACAAGATCCCTTGGAATACTGTTTACATCACCTTTATCTTCAAATGCGAATTGTACAGAGTCATTTTCATTAAAACATTCCAATAATTTAATCATTGAAGTTGAATTGGTTGTTTCATCAAAACTGATCCCAACCTGATTTTCACTTATCAATCTTAAATTAATTCCTTTTTCCGAACACTTTTCAACGAAAGTAATTGCATCACTTTTTTCAATTACAAGGGTATCAAAAAAATGTGTAGCAACTAATTTGTATCCCAGATCAGACAGGCTTTTTGCAGCTGCATTGGCATATTGTGCAGTTCTGGTTGCAATCTTTTTGAGTCCGTCCGGACCATGATAAACAGCATACATGGCTGCCATATTCGCTAATAGAGCCTGTGCCGTGCAAATATTTGATGTGGCTTTTTCTCTTTTAATATGCTGTTCCCGTGTCTGTAGTGCCATGCGAAGGGCCCTATTACCGTCTGCATCAATACTGATGCCAATGATTCTACCCGGTAAATTGCGTTTAAACTCGTCTTTTGTAGCAAAAAAGGCTGCGTGCGGTCCGCCATAGCCCAATGGTACACCAAAGCGTTGTGCAGAACCGCAGGCTACATCCGCACCTAATTCTCCTGGGGAAGTGATCAATGTTAAAGCCAGTAAATCGGTAGTCATCACTACATATGCACCAACATGGTGGACTTTTTCAATAAATGCCTTTGGATTTTCGAGCGCTCCCAGGTTATTGGGATATTGAATCAGTGCACCAAAATAGCTATTGTCTAATTCAGCAGTGGCAGCATCTCCGGTAACTATTTCAATTCCAATTGGCAAGGCCCGGGTTATCAGCAAGTCCAGGGTCTGTGGAAAAGATTGATTGTCTACAAAAAATTTGGGGCGCTCAATATTATCCTGCCTGTTTAATGCATTGAAAAACATGGTCATAGCTTCAGCTGCTGCAGTAGCCTCATCCAGTAAGGAAGCATTGGCAATAGGTAAACCTGTTAGGTCGGTTACCATCGTTTGAAAATTTAGCAGACTTTCAAGTCTTCCCTGTGCAATTTCTGCTTGATAGGGAGTGTATTGGGTATACCAACCTGGGTTTTCAAAAATATTTCTGAGGATAACACTTGGAGTATAAGTGCCATAATAGCCCTGACCTATAAAGTTGTGAACTACCTGATTCATGGCTCCAATTTCCCGTATATGTTCCAGATAGGCTGCTTCAGACATCGCAGAAGGTACTGCCAGGGAATTGTGATTACGGATATTGGACGGAACAGTCTTATCAATGAGCGCATCCAGACTTTTTTCACCAATTACGCTAAGCATTTCAGCTTCTTCATGTGCACTTGGACCAATATGTCTTCCCCTGAACTCATTTTCCTGTTGTGATAAAAGTTGCATGTATAACTTTTTAGATTAAAATCATTTAAAACAAAGATTTGCAAAGTTAATCACAAGGTGGCAGCATTTTATGTCTTTGTACATCAAAATGACTGAATGTGGATTAAATGGTGAAACAATGCCTGATTTTAAGTCAAGTTCTTAATTTTGATACATGGATGAGGAGCTACTTAAAAACTGGGAAAAGCGATCACTCGAAAGGGGTAAGATTTATAAGACCTATCTGAATAAGGTTAATCAGAAGAAAGCAATACCGAGATTACCGCAGTTACATGACCTGGCATTTGAAAAAGTTGATTGCCTGTCCTGTGGTAATTGTTGCAAAGGATATTCACCACGGTTTAAAACTCCGGATATCAAGAGGATCAGTAAGTTTGTTGGACTGCGTGAGGGTAGCTTCATTGATAAATACCTCAAAATTGATTCAGATGGAGATTATGTATTACAGCAAACACCATGTCCCTTTCTCGGATCTGATAATTATTGTTCAATTTATGCTGAAAGGCCGTCTGATTGCAGAAGGTTTCCCTATACAGACGAGGATGTTTTTGTGAAAAGGACTGCCATCACCTTAAAAAATGTAAGTTTTTGTCCGGCTGCCTATTTTGTTATTGAGAAATTGATGGAATCAACTTCTTGATCAATATGTTATTTTTTTTACAAGTGGCGTTTTAATCCAAGTATAAAGTACAACACCAAGTGTCATGGTTCCGCCAAAAACTACTGCAGGAACAACACCCATCAACCTGGCTGCAAATCCACTTTCAAAAGCACCTAGTTCGTTGGAGGAGATGATGAATATGCTGTTTAACGCAGACACGCGTCCTTTCATTTCATCAGGCGTTTTCAGCTGAAGAACAGAAGATCTTATGATGATACTGATGCCATCAAGCAAACCGGACAATAAAAGAGCTGCAAATGAAATCCAAAAGTATTCAGATAAGCCAAAAACAATCATCATGGCACCAAACCCTCCAACGCACAATAGCATAGTTTTCCCTTGGTTTTTACGCATTGGGATGAAATTGATAACAAGCATTACCAGGATAGCCCCTATGCCGGGAGCTGCTCTTAAAATACCCAGTCCTTCTGGCCCGGTTTTTAGAATAACATCTGAGAAATAGGGTAGAAGGGCCGTAGCGCCTCCAAAGAATACTGCAAAAAGGTCTAGGGAAATTACACCGAGAATTTCCTTTGTTTTCCAAACAAAGCGGAAACCCTCTCTGATGCTTTTTAACATGGTTTCCTTTTTGACAAAAGCTGTAGGTGGTTTGGATGGGATACGAAATAATGTCAAAACTGCAACAACCATCATTGTTACCATTACAAAAAATGATGTGGTAATACCCCAGATTCCAAACATGATTCCACCTATTGCAGGACCTCCAACGCCTGCAATCTGCCAAGAGCTACTGTGCCAGTTAACAGCATTGGGAATCTTTTTTTTGGGCACAAGCATGCTAACCAGTGCAAAAGATGTTGGTCCGCTGAAAGCCCTGGCTATTCCAGTACAGAAAGCTATTGCATAGATGGCTAAAAGGATATGTTGTTTGGGAAAGTGAGCAGCAGTCCAATTACTTGTTACAAGCGTAAATAGCATGGTAAGTAATAAATTGGCTGTTATACTTAGGTGTAACAATTTTTTTTTGTCGCTTCTGTCAATGATGTACCCAGAATAAATTGCCATTATCACAGCCGGAATGAATTCTACCAAGCCAATGAGTCCTATGCTAAATGGGTCTTTAGTCATTTCAAAAACCTGCCAGCTTATTAAAGTTGCCTGCATGGTTAAAACCATGATAAAGAAAAACCTGGCAATGATATAACTCCTGAATTCAGGATACCGTAGCGCAGCAAAACTCCAGTGTTTAAAGATCTTAAGCATAATGCAAAAATCGATAAAATTTACTTTGTTTTGATTATACTAGGGCAATATGATGCTGGCCATCTCCATAATCTGCTTCAAGTGCGTTGAGTATGGTTTGCAAATGATTGTTGTTGCCTAAAAAATCTGCTTGGCTGGCATCAACAAACAGTGTTTTGATGTTTTGTTGCCTGATATAGTGTGTATAAGTTTGTTGTATACTAAGCAGGTAATCATCAGGTATTTTCTGTTCAAAAGGGCGGTTCCTTTTTCTGATGTTTTCTTGTAGTTTTTCTACCGGGGCATGTAGATAAATCAGAATATCGGGTTTTAAAAGTTGCTGATGAATGATTTCAAAAATACGCTGATACAACCTGAATTCATCTTCAGGTAAATTTACTTTTGCAAAAAGCAGGCATTTGGTGAATAAATAGTCAGAAATGGTTATGTTTTGAAAAATATCCTGCTGTCCAACCAGGTCTTTCTGTTGCTTGAATCTTTCTGCCATGAAGAATAACTCAACAGGAAATGCATACTGACCTGGGTTTTGGTAGAATTTGGCAAGGAAAGGGTTGTCGGCAAATTCTTCTAAAATCAGCCTTGCATTAAGTTTTTCAGAAAGCAGATGAGATAAGGTTGTTTTCCCAGCACCAATATTCCCCTCAATTGTAATAAACCTGTATTTCATACTCCAAACTTACTCAACCCGGTACAATTCAGCCTGCATTCTTTTTCACATCGGTTGAAAAAGGTTTACGGCAAGTTGATCATCGCATCTTTCATACATTTCACGGATAGTCAAATTAAGGTCAGGGTCAACCATGTCAGGAGCTATTTCCATCAGTGGCACGAGTGAAAATCTTCGCTTTCCTATTCTCGGATGTGGAATTGTCAGCGCCTTAGATTTCAAAACAAGGTCGTTGTAATATAGGATATCAATGTCTATTGTTCTGGGGTCATTGGGCACATCCCTTTTTCTTCCCAGCACAGATTCAATATTCAGGATTTGATTCAGCAAATCCATGGGCATGAGACAGGTTTCAATTATAAACAATTGATTCAAAAAATTAGGCTGATTTTCATTTCCCCAGGCTGCAGTTTCATAAATCTTTGATTTGGCTAAAACTTTACCACAGCTTTCCTCAATCGCAGTAGTAGCTGCATGGAGGTTAGTAATCCGCTCGCCAACATTACCACCCATCAGTAAATATGCCTTATTTGTAAATTGATTGGTCATAGGGATGTAAAGTTCTTTATTTTCGTCTTCTAAACCTTTGGATGTGAAAAGTTTTTTCAAAACTGTCCTGGCAGCATTATTGGCTCTTTTCGTTTTTTTCGGATTGATCTTCCTTCTTTTTGCAGGTATTGCAGGTGCTTTAATGAGCACCGAACAAGTTCAGGTAGAAAAGAATTCAATTCTGGTTATAGATTTGTCTGTAC
>Ga0208787_1000389_pt1 | contig 21260 bp, 17 predicted proteins | sample Wag4_2014_7_11_FD_187362 | JGI IMG/M metagenome (GOLD analysis project Ga0208787, IMG submission 187362) | Fresh water microbial communities from Ohio, USA - Utica-2 Time Series HT 2014_7_11 (SPAdes) (version 2) | ecosystem: Environmental > Aquatic > Freshwater > Water tank | place: USA: Ohio...
AGAAATTAATATACTTACCATTTATAGAAAATAGAAAATTCATTATTCATGATTTAAACGTCATAGATATGCAAGCAGTTATGAAAATGCAGATACAAAAACCTCAGTTGTCTGACAATACCCTCAGGAAATTCGCTAAGCTTCAAAATATAATTGTTCATGGACACCTTTGGTTATTTGATGCCTTACTCGAACACCATTGTATTACACCTCAAATAGCTATAGATAAACTAACTGAACTTCAATTGATTAATTCAAAACTTAGTTTACCTAAAAAGGAGTGTGACATTAGAATAGAATTCTGGAGACAACCATAGAACCTGAAGTGCTGGCTTTTTTACTGGAATGGTTGAAAATGGAAAAGATATAGATTTAGGTTCTCCCCATTGTTTTTTATGATATCATGTAAACGAAGGCCTAATTTTTCTAATAGCTGGATGGACCTGATATTATCCAATTGGGTGACAGCAGCTATATTGTCCATTTTTATCTCGTTCAATGCATAGTTGATAATCCTTTCCGCGGCTTCAAATGCATATCCTTTCCCCTGGTATTTTTCCAAAAAAGCAAATCCAATATCATGAAAGGGTAGATAATCCTTTTTGATAATGGTAACGACCCCTATGGGTATTTTCTCCTTTTTTAAATGTACAACCCAATAGTTTATCTTATCATTGTCCAACAATTGTTGAATATACATTTTGCTGAGCCCGACATTCAGTATATTTCTATCTCCAATAAATTGAATCCAGCCTTTTGTATTCACTAAGTGGAAAATGAAAGTAGCATCATCAACATTTAGCGGAATGAGAGAGAGCCGTTCTGTATGAAATTTTTTAATCATACTGAATTGTTAATGAGCTGATTATCATTTCATATCAACCTTTAAAGGCAAATTTAACCAATTCTTCCAATGCGATATAGTCTAATGTCTTCTCATTGGTAGCTTCGAGAAAAACCATTGGCGCCACATTTTCCCTGTATGCTTCCATCCATCTTGAGGCACACAGACACCATTTATCGCCAGGTTTAAGACCTGGAAAGTTCCATTCTGGTCTGGGTGTTGACAAATCGTTTCCTTTATTTTTGCTAAAAGTTAAAAAATCTTCGGTCATCACGGCACAAACAGTGTGCGTACCACGATCATCTTCACCCGTTTCACAACAGCCATTCCTGTAATATCCCGTCATCGGTGAGCTGCTGCAAAGCATTAAATCTTCGCCAAATACATTTTTTGACATTGCTATTTTTTTTTAAAAGTAAAAGCCTAATGAAAGACTTCAAATGAATTTCCATTAAATTTACAGATGCCATGACTGTCCGTACCAAACCAAAGAACCCCTTTTTGATCTTTATAAATGATATTTACCGCATTACTGCTCAGGCCATCTTTGGTCGTAAACTGGAAAAAATGCTTGCCGTCATATTTCCAAACGCCATTGTCAACCGTTCCAATCCATATATTATGGTAGTTATCTTCATTGATAGTGTAAATCCGCGATAAGGTACCGGGTAATGATTTACCAGAAACAGGAAAAGAGGTATCCATTAATCCGTATTCTTTGGTAACATGAATCAATGATTTTCCATCGTATTTAAACAAGCCTGAGCCATTATTTCCAAACCAGATATTTCCCTTACTGTCTTCAAATATACTTAGAACGGCTGGGCCACGCAACTCTTTTTCGGTCAGCCAAGTAAATGATTTACCATCATATCGGCAAACTCCTTGCGCTTGCGTTCCAAACCAAATGTTTCCTTTTGTATCTTTTAAAATACTATAAACGCCATAACTACTTAAATTAAAGGGGGAATTTGGGGCTTCTTTAGTCTGATTTTCGGGATTATGTAATGGAATATAGACGAGCGAATCTTGTTGTAACCGATAAACACCCCCGCCGGCATAAAACCACAAATCAGATTTTTCTACTTTCCAATCTTTGCTTGTAAACGAAAATGTACCAATATTTTCCTTCTTTGACCAGGTTGTCATCTTCTTCCCATCAAATTTACTAACCCCAAAGACACCGGTACTAAACCATAGTTGACCCAGATGATCTTCCTGGATATTTTGAACCTGATTATTTGAAAGTCCATCCTTTTCAGAAAACTGTTCCAGAATTTTCCCATTATAACGAAATACGCCTGAGTCATTGGTTCCAAACCAATAATTCCCTTTTTTATCTTGAAAAATACTTCTGATATTTCTCAATGGCTGTTGAACCTCTTGCATAAAATTTAATGCTGCAGGTTTCATTTGACCATTACAATAAATAATGGGTAGAAATAAGGCCAATAAAACAGGCTTTAGCATTTTTTATTTGTTCATGTTAGCAATATTAAATAATCATGTTTAGCGAAATGTTTTAAAATCCTCCTGCCTCCTCATTTAGCGTTAGCTTCATCATTATATCAGTTTGCTTATCATCGCCTACCATGAAATAATGCTCGTCAAAAGCGATGAATCCATTTTTTTTATAAAATTGAATGGCACTTTTATTCTCTTCCCATACCCCCAGCCAAATATAGGAAGCCTTCTTTTCCATGGCCATTTGTATGGCTTTTTCCAACAGCTGTCTCCCAATTCCTTTGCCCTGAAAATCGCTTAGAACATAAATTCTCTCAATTTCAAAACTATCCTCTTTTTGTAACTCCGTTTGAGCACCACCCTCATTTAATTTCATATATCCAATGACTTCATTCGCTGATTTTACGAAATAAAAGGTCGTATTTTCATCATTTAACTCCCGGGATAATTTGTCCTGGGAAAATCCTTCTTCCAGATATCTGACCATGTTTTCTTCCGTATTTCCCGAAGAAAATGCCTCATAAAAAGTCCGTTTACTTAGTTTTTGTAAAAGAATAAGATCATCCAGATTTACTTTAACGATAGGGTACATACTTTGGTTGATGTAAGGATGTGGTTAAGATGGTTGGCGGATTAACTTTTTAAGGAGCACAATTTGACCTAAATGATAGTAACTGTGCTCAATTAAGGTGTTTATATTGAAGTGATAAGTCCCGTATTCCTCTTTAACAAAAATATCACTCAACTTTTCTTCTGGTAATGCTGCTACTTTTAACGCGAATTCTTCCGCATCGGCCCAAAATACAGCTAAAACATTTTGCCAATCTTCCACCGTGTTTATGGGGTTAAAATCAAAACTAAAGGCATCTTTGATTTCAAGATTTCCCCCATTTAAAACGTTTAATATGCCTGCAATATAATAATGAACATGTTGTGCCAATGTAGCAATGCTATGTAAAGACTGGTATTTAAATAGAACGACTTCCAGAGGTAAATCAGTTAACTGGTTCTTGTAACTGTTATTGGCAACCCAGGAATTATTCAATATGAGGTCCTGGAAACGTTTTGCTAATACGTCTTTATTTTCCATAAAGAATTTAGTTAAATAGCAGATAGGCAACAATCAATGTGAAAAAGACATTAAACAACTGTGCCAATAAGAAAGCATATAATGGTTTTTTGCCTTCTTGGTTAAACAGGTCTGAAAATTTAGTTTCCAGTCCAATACTTGTGAATGCCAGGGAAAACCAAAGGCCTTGTAGTGCTTTCAGGTCGCCTTTAATTAAATCGACTGTTTGTGGGGAAATGAGAAAAGAAAAAAGGAGGGAGGCTGCAATAAATCCGAGGACAAATTTTGGGAATCGTTCCCAGATTATTCCCAGGGTTGGTTTGGATTCCAAGGCCGTTGCTGATGTATTATTGGTATATGTCCAGTAAATGGAAATAAAAAAGGCAGCCAATCCTAATAAGACATTCTGAGAAAATTTTACGATGGTGCTTATTTTTAAAGCCTCTTCTCCAATCAGACTTCCCGATGCAATAACAGCTCCCGTAGTGTCGATGGTACCTCCAAGCCAGGCCCCTGAAACTGCTTGGGATAGACCTAACATATTGGCTATGAATGGCATGAATATAATCATGGGAATGGCCGTTATGAGAACAACGGAAATGACATAAGACAATTTTTTTGCATCGCCCTTGATGGCTCCTGCCGATGCTATGGCTGCGGAAACACCACAAATGGAGACGGCACTCGAAATAATGATGGATAATTCCTCATCAATGCCCATTTTTTTACAAAGCCAGAAGGCAAAATACCACACAGCGACAACCACCAGCAATGCCTGAATGAAACCTAGGGATCCTGCCTTTAAAATGTCACTAAAGATGATACTGCTGCCCAATAACACTAAACCTATTTTGACATAAAGTTCGGTGGAAAGGGCATTTTTTAGCCATAAGGGGACAGTGAAAAAATTACTTATAGCCAGGCCTATCAATAAACTAAATATGACGGCTTCTAGATTCCAGTTTTTCAAAAAGGTATTTCCCGCCAATATTAATGCGACGACGGTTAATATATATATGATTGGAAATCCTTTGGCAACAGAACTTATTCCTTTTCCTAACGCGGCTGATGCAAGTATAGCGATCCCATATACCAATAAGAATAAGGAAAAAATATTTGTTAAATTTTTGATTGTTAGTACTTTGCCAAATAAATCAGAGGTGTCACTCCATCCAAAGGATGGTGGTTGAATCTTAAATCCTAAGAGGTAAAGTCCGATAATCAGAAATCCAAAAACAACAACAGTCCAATCTTCACTAAGTGAAAAGGTAGGTTTTTGATTGGTCATAAAGCGTAGATTTAATTTAATTACCCGTCAATTTATAAAAATTAAATGATTAACTTTAAGTAATTATAATCAACCTACATGAAAATTTCAAATTTTAGCATTCCTGTATTCATTATCTGGCTACTGGTACTGCCTTTTGATGCATTTAACCAGCCTTTAATGGTTGGCGCGGCTAAAAGAATCCTTACGCCCAATCCTCTTTTACCTATTTCGGGTGGCATCGGAACGCCAAATCCGGTAAAGGAAAATAAGGGAGATTTATTTGTAAGGGCTATGGTTTTTGAAAAAGGGGAGACCATTTTTGCCATAGTTAGTGTAGATTTTTTGGGTTGGACTTCTATTCTGGGTAATCGTTCTCGCGCCCTCATAAAAGGTATTCCTCCTGAAAATATCCTCATCGGGGCTACTCATACGCACAGTGCACCTGATCCTTATGGATTTCCTGATATGAATGGGAAAACTTTTGCCGATATTAAATATCTGGATGGGTGCGTACAGCTAATAGCCGATGCGGTCAATGAGGCCATAGCTAATAAACAACCGGCTTCTTTGAAAATTGCAATGGATGAGGCGGTTGGGAAAATTGCTTATAATTATTACGCGCCAGCCTTATACGATCCACGATGTGGCGTCATTCAGGCATTGGCTACTTCCGGGCCAAGGATGGGGCAACCGATAGCTACGCTCGTTAATTATGCTGTTCATCCTGAGGTACTTGGAAATAAACAGGGTATATTAAGCCCCGATCTCTGCGGTCCTCTTTATAGTAAAATTGAAAAGGAAACGGGCGGTATGGCCCTATTTATGAATGGTGCCATCGGAGGGATGGTCACCGCCGATACGCGTCTTGAATATGGAAAAGAGGGACAGGGTCAAAAAGAAGATAATTCATGGGAGGAATGTATTCGTATTGGAGAATTGCTGGCCAGTGAATCCCTTAGAATTATCCAAAAAGCACCTGTTTTAGATAATCCTGCCGTTTTTATTGCCTCCCGTCCCCTAACTTTTCCCGTTGAATCAGATATCATGCGTTTTATTATTCAGAAATCTTCCATGAAATATGAATCGTTTTCAGATAATAAAGTGACTACCCAACTTAATCTGATCAATATTGGTCCTGCTCAAATTCTTACCGTTCCAGGTGAGGCAATGCCCAATGTGGGCTATTATGTGAAACGTAATATGAACACGACTATGCCATTTCTTTTTGGATTGACAAATGATGCCTTTGGCTATATGCTGGCAAAAGTAGATTACCAAAGTTTTAAACGATATGAATACGTTACCCGCACCAGTTTGGGTGAAATGACGGCTGAAATTTATATGGAACAAGCGTTAAAATTAGTAAAGGAAAGTCCTGCCGCAACGGCTAAATAAAATATTTTTGTTATGTTTAATTTTCGTTTTTTATGTCTGATCTTCTTGTTGACAAAGGCTTCTGTAGCCTGGTCTCAGTTGGTGACTTCAGGATTAATATTTCCTGAACAAGAAAAACATGTTCATGGAAGTAGCTTGGTTTCTCTTCCTAATGGCGATTTTCTTTGCGTATGGTTTTATGGTAACGGTGAAAGAACGTCTGATGATGTGAAATTAATGGGTGCTCGATTGGAAAAGGGCAGTTCTTCCTGGTCAGAACCTTTCCTGATGGCTGATACGCCGAATTTACCCGATTGTAATCCCGTGCTGTTCCTAAATCAAGAGGGAAAACTATTCCTGGTCTGGATCGCTGTGCAGGCAAATCTTTGGGAACAATCTATTTTAAAGGTGCGTACCTCGGTAGATTTTTTGAAACCCGGTCCACCTGTCTGGCAATGGCAGGATAATATTCTGCTCAAGCCAACCGATGCTTTTGCTAATGAAATTAAGGAAAAATTGAAAAGTTTACCTTCACACGGCATTGGTTGGGCTGGTTATGCACCAAAATATGATGAAATGATATCCAGCGCAGCAAACGATGCGGCAAAAAGAAGTATTGGGTGGATGACCAGAATTAAACCGCTGTTAATAGGCGAAAACAGGATCTTGCTTCCTCTCTATTCCGACGGATTTAATCTCTCCATGCTGGCTATCTCTGATGATAAAGGGGAAACCTGGAAACCCAGTCTGCCTATTGTAGGCAGAGGTCCCATACAACCTGCATTGATTCAGAAAAAGAACGGCGATATTTTGGCTTATATGAGAGATAGCGGTGACGAACCACCGATGGTGCATCAAAGTATTTCAACAGATAACGGTGAATCCTGGACAGCTACCCAAAAAACAGCTATTCCCAATACAGCCAGCGTAGAATTGTTGAGACTTAAGGACGGAAGAATGGCCTTTTTGGGAAATGATATTGTGGATGGTCGTTATCGTTTGAGACTTTACCTGTCAAAAGATGAGGGAGAAACCTGGTATTTTAAATTTCCGGTAGAGGAGGAGAGTCCTGGAAAGGGAAGTTTTTCTTACCCTTCTTTAATTCAATCCAATGACGGGCTCATCCGCTGTACTTATTCTTACAATAAAGGAAATAATGCAAAATCCATAAAGTATGTGGTGTTGGATCCCAAAAAATGGCCATAATTTTAGGTAATTTATTAAATGAAAATAATGTTTTTAACCGATTTTTTTGGGCGCCTTCATCCCTTATTGGTGCATTTACCTATAGGCATTTTGCTCTTTGCCTTTGCTCTCATTTTATTTCAACGATTTCAAAAAGTTGAAGTTGAAGTCGCCATTTCTTTTGCCTTATTATTGGGTTCTATTTCAGCTGTGTTTGCCAGTGCTGCAGGGTGGTTTTTAGCGCAATCGGGTGAATATGACTCGGATCTGGTGTTTCAGCATCAATGGATGGGTATTGGTACAGCAGTTTTTAGCTTTGCGGCTTATTTTATTAAACGTATCAGAGATATTTTAACTACCATTACCGTTTGTGCTTTAATGGTCACGGGACATTTTGGGGGTAATTTGACGCATGGCGAGGACTATCTTTTTCCGAAAAAGAAAAGTGTCCCCTTAGAAATGATGCCAACCATAGATTCCGTGCAACAGGAGGTTTTAAAGGCATCTCCAGCTGAATTGGCTTCGGCTAATCTGAAAACTTCCGTTCAGATTCAGCCAAATACGGAAAAGACTCAAAGGGTGAAAACCAGTTTTATTTTCAGAGATGCCGTCTTACCTATTTTAGAAAAGAAGTGTTTTAGTTGTCATTCTGCAACGAAAAAGAAAGGTGGTTTGCGCCTCGATACAGAAGAATTTATTCTCCTAGGTGGCAAAAATGGGGCAATCCTTACCGCAGGTAACCCTGAAAATAGTTCGATTTATCTTTCCATGTTATTACCTGAAGACGACGATAATCACATGCCGCCTAAAGGTAAACCGCAACTTACCCCTCAAGAAATAGCTATTTTTCATCAGTGGATTAAAGAAGGTGCCTCTTTTCGGGAAGAGATGAAGGTTTTTCTTGACCATCAAGAAGAAAAAAAGGAGGTGATTGAAAATAAACCGGTCATTGTTTCAGCACCCAAAACGGCAGTCTCGCCTTCCTTTGTGCAAGATGTTGAAGGAAGTATTTTGAAAAATAAAATGGAAGCGGTTGCGCCAGCCTTTTTGAATCAATTAAAACAGCAAAATATCATGGTCAGTAATTTTGGAACGAATTCCAATTATCTGATGGTAAATTTTGTGAATGTGAAAGATTATCGCTCTGCTTTAATAGATGAAGTGCTGAAATTAGGTGATAAAGTGGTTCGATTGCGTTTAAGCCAACAACCTGTAAGTGATTCAGATATTAAAAAATTAAGTGCGTTGAAAAATATTACCCGCTTAAATCTTGAAAAAACAGCCATCACGGACCTAGCGTTGAATGATATAAAAAATCTGCCAAACTTGGAGCAGATAAATCTATATGGTACCAATATAACCGATAATGGATTATTGGAATTGGCAAATTGTGCCCATCTAAAGGTGGTTTTTTTATGGCAAACTAAAACGTCGGCAAAGGGAATAGAACAATTAAAAAGGTCATTGCCCAATGTGCAAGTTGAATTGGGCGGCGTTCAATTTGCAAAGCCAGATACCATAAAAACAAAAAATTTAGATTAACTTAGAGCGTCTTCCTAATGTACTAAAATGAACTTTAATGAATATTTTTGAAGAATATAACCATAAAATGAACCGACGGAACTTCCTTTCCGGAAGTGTTTTAGGTCTCGGTGCTACGGCCTTGAGTGGTTTGATGAATGATAATAATCTAATTTCCAGTGACTTGCAATTACCACATTTTGCACCCAAAGCAAAGCGGATCATTTACTTGTTTCAAAGTGGCGCCCCATCACAACTGGATTTATTTGACTATAAACCGAAATTGAAAGAGATGTTCGGCCAGGAATTACCTGCCTCTATTCGCGGGGAACAAAGGGTAACAGGCATGACGGCTCACCAAAAATCTTTTCCATTGGCGGGAAGCAAATTTAATTTTGCACAGTATGGTAAAGGAAGGATTTGGTTAAGCGAAATTTTGCCTTACCACCAGCAAATTGCCGATGAAATGTGTGTGATAAAATCTATGCACACGGAAGCGATTAATCATGACCCTGCCGTTACGTTTCTTCAAACGGGTAGTCAACAGGGCGCGCGTCCCAGTTTCGGTTCTTGGGTAAGTTATGGACTAGGTTCCGAGAATAAAAATTTACCCGCTTTTTGTGTGTTGCTCTCGCGTTCAAATAATGGCGATCAACCGCTTTACGCTAAATTGTGGAATAATGCTTTCTTGCCTTCAGAACACCAGGGTGTTTTGTTTCGTTCAGGTGACGACCCTATTTTATATTTAAAAGATCCTAAGGGAATCGATAAATTTTCCCGTCGGGACATGCTGGATGCTTTAGCGAAGTTGCATAAACTTGAGATTGAACAAACGCTCGATGATGACCTGAATGGGAAAATAGCGCAGTACGAAATGGCTTATCGCATGCAGACCTCGGTGCCCGAAACGCTTGATGTAAGTAAAGAACCTGATTGGGTTTTTGATCTTTATGGAAAAGATGCACGTAAACCTGGTTCTTATGCAGCTAATTGCTTGTTAGCTAGAAAGTTAATTGAAAATGATGTCCGGTTTGTTCAATTATACCACCAAGGGTGGGATCAACATGGTAATTTGCCATCCGAAATTTCAAAGCTGGCAAAAGATGTAGATCAACCTTCTGCTGCCCTGATTCTTGACCTAAAACAAAGAGGTTTACTCGAAGATACCCTCGTTGTCTGGGGCGGAGAGTTCGGTCGTGGTTGTTACTCTCAAGGTAAACTCACAGTCGATAATTATGGCCGGGATCATCATCCGCGTTGCTACTCCATCTGGATGGCTGGTGCCGGTGTGAAAAAGGGATTTACCTACGGTGAAACAGACGATTTTGGGTACAATATTATAAAAGATTCAGTGCATATACACGATTATCAGGCTACCGTCATGCATCTAATGGGTATCGATCATGAGCGTTTTACCTTTAAAACGCAGGGAAGAAGGTACCGTTTAACCGATGTGGCTGGAAAAGTAGTAAAATCTGTATTGGCCTAATCTATTGTTTTTAAATATGCTGTCTATGTTCAAGCGCTACGATAATAAATTTTTTAGTGTGTCTGCCTTGCTAATTTTTTTCATTTTGAATACGGCCTATTCAAGGAAAATAGATTTTAACAGGCAAATAAAGCCCATTCTATCCGATAGATGCTTCAAATGTCATGGACCCGATAAATCAAAAGTAGATGCAGAGCTGCAACTCACTTCTTTTGAAGCAGCCACAGCATTGTTGCCGTCGGGTAAAAGGGCTATCGTTCCTTTTAATACCAAAGAAAGTGAATTGGTCCGTCGGATTATGTCGGACGACCCTCATGAGGTAATGCCTTCGCCTAAGTCAAATTTGCAATTAACCGCAGAAGAGAAAAAAATATTGGTTCAATGGATTGCAGAAGGTGCTGAATATCAAGAACATTGGGCATTTATTTCCCCTTTTAAATATCCTTCTCCTCTGGTCATTAATAAGGCCTGGTCTAAAACTACGATCGATGATTATATTCTTCAAAAATTAGAAGAAAAAGGCCTGAAACCTAATAATGAAGCAACAAAAGAAGTGATCATTCGCCGCTTGTCTTTTGACCTCATCGGATTGCCGCCAACCGTCGAGGAGGTACAAAATTTTGTAAATGACAATTCTCCAACGGCTTATGAGCGATTGGTTGATCGGTTGCTTTCTTCACCCCATTTTGGTGAACGAATGGCTTTGGAATGGTTAGATGTAGCTCGATATGCCGATTCTCATGGTTATCAGGACGACGGCATGAGAAATACCTATCCATATCGGGATTGGGTTATCAGGGCTTTTAATCAGAATTTATCTTATGATAAATTTACTATCTGGCAATTGGCGGGCGATTTATTGCCAAATCCAACCCTCGACCAGTTGATAGCCACCTGTTTTAATAGAAATCACCAACAATCGCAAGAGGGTGGAGTGGTGCCGGAAGAATACCGGGTGGAATATGTGAGCGATCGCGTAGCTACTTTTGGCAAGGCTTTTTTAGGACTTTCAACAGAATGTGCAAAATGCCATACCCATAAGTACGATCCTATCGAGGACAAAGATTATTACGCTTTATATGCCTTTTTTAATCAGAATAACGAATCGGGTATTGTGCCTTACAATGGCGAAGCGTCTCCAACAGTGCTTTTACCAACTCCCGCCGCTCAGAAAAGTTTGGACAGTTTGAGGGCTTTGATGGAACCGCATATTGCAGCAACGAAGATGACAGATCAGTATAAAAACGATCTTGAAAAATGGCTGACAAATATCAATGCATCCGATATTTACTCCTTAAAAGAACCAGTTGGACGTGTATTATATCTTGATTTTGAGAAAATAGATACTACCCTGATTGGAGATATGATTACACCACCAACAAAGGCAGAGTTGGAACGGCGGGCTAAGGAACTGGAGAGAAGTAAAACAGATACGACGATTAAAATAAAAGCTCCTGGGAAATTCAGCGGTTTCCTGAATATGGAAAAAGTAGATGCTACGGTAAAAGCAGTCCGATTTTCAGGGGATAGAGACAAATATCCTTTCCTCGTTCCTGGTAAAAGGGGGCAGGGAATCTCTTTTAGGGGCGAAGCGAGTATTGAAGCAGGAAAAGCATTGAGTTATGACCGTTTTCAACCATTTTCAGTAAGTATTTGGGTGAAATTGAACAAACATGGGGAGGAAGGTCCCATTTTCAATAAAGCGAATAGTGAGGAAGAAGGTTTCCGTGGATGGGCTTGCAAATTAAATAAAAATGGTACCCTGTCTTTTCAATTTGCCCATGTTCTACCCGATAATGCCATTGATTTTGTTACCATCGATACCCTAAAAGTGGGAGAATGGACCCATATCGCTCTGACCTACGACGGAAGCAGCAAGGCTTCAGGTATCCGTTTCTGGCTCAATGGTAAAGTTCCGGAATACAAATTACTGGTTGATAATTTGCAAAAAAGCATGGTATTCGCACGCTTTAATGTCATTAGAGGAACGAGAAATTTTACGCTGGGATCTAATTCGCCGCGTACTTTGCAAAATATGGATATGGACGAACTGGCCATTTATAAACGGCCATTATCGGAATTAGAAGTTTTAGACCTCTATGATTCAGTGCAAGATATCATTGCTCAGTACATCAGTAAAAAATCTAGAACGGAGGAGGAACAAAAGCAACTTTTGTCGTATTTCTTACTCCGGGGCTATCAATCTGATTTTAATAAGAGCCAGGATTCCCTCCTTTCATTGCGGACTCAAGAAAATTATATCGCGACGAATGAAGAGGAGGTGATGATAATGACAGATAGGGCGGAATATCGGAAGACCTTTATTCTCGATCGGGGAGCTTACGACGCACCCACGAAAATAGAGGTTACACCCAATACCATCCCTAAAATTTTCCCTTTTGATGAAGACAAATATCCTAAAAACCGGTTGGGATTAGCGCAATGGCTCTTGGATGAGAAAAATCCACTTTTTGCCAGAGTGGCGGTTAATCGTTTTTGGCAAATGCTTTTCGGTAAAGGATTGGTTTTAACGCAGGAAGACTTTGGAAATCAAGGGTCATTTCCAACGCATCCGGAACTTTTGGATTATCTGGCGTTGAATTTTAGGGAGAAAAATTGGGACGTGAAAGCATTTATAAAAGAAATGGTGCTTTCTGCCACCTATAGGCAATCTTCATACACTTCAGAAATGGCTAAAGAAGTGGATTTTGCCAATGATTTATATAGTCGTTATCCGGCACATCGACTTCCTGCCGAATTTGTTCGTGACAATGCCCTGGCTGCGAGTGGACTTTTGGTGCCACAGATTGGTGGTCCAAGTGTTCATCCTTATCAGCCAGAAGGGCTTTGGGAAGCATTGGCTACGCGAAATGCAACGAAATACATTCAAGATCATGGAGATAGTTTATATCGCCGCAGTCTTTATACGATCTGGAAGCGAAGTTCACCACCCCCATCGATGCTCAATTTTGATGCGACCGATCGTTCCTATTGTGCGGTGAGGAGGCAAAAAACATCTTCCCCTTTGCAGGCACTTGTATTGATGAATGATCCCCAGTTTGTGGAAGCTGCCAGGGTATTAGCCGAAAAAATGCAGCTTATCCCTAATGAGACAGGAGATAATATGTCGGAATCAAATCGTTTGTCCTATTGTTTTCAGGCACTTACAAGCCGGAAACCGAGGAAGGAAGAGCTCAGCATTTTAACTGAATTGTATGAAAATCAATGGGCCTATTTTAAGGAAAACAAGGAAAAGGCCATGGATTTACTAACGGCAGGTGAATATAAACGCGATGAAAAATTAGATCCGGCAATGACCGCCGCCTATACCATCGTAGCGTCAACCATCATGAATTTCGATGAATTTGCTGTGATTAGGTGATTTTTTGCCAATGAAGATTTTTTAGGTTTACCATTATGCCAATATACTTGCATAATTATGTTGGCGTATGATTTTTCGATTTTAGTTTTTTTGATACGGTAATAACTTAACAAATACTTAATGTTTTAAGTTCTTTTACAGATTTTAAATATAATAGATTTGCTTTTTTAGTAATATTATTATATGAAATGCCGCATTTATTTAATTGTAATTTCTGTATTCATAGTATTTAATCCAAATTTTTCCTATTGTACTGTTGCAAATTCAAATGAAGTATCAGATTCAGTTCGTATTTTAAGTTTTAATATTTTATATGGAGGTGATGAAATAGACTTTGATAAAGTAATAGAGCTTATCAAAAAAGCGAATCCAGATGTAATCGGGTTCCAAGAAGCGGAGGGGAATATTCCTAAAATAGCAAAATCCCTGGGATGGAATTATTACGATTCCCGTTTACACTTAATTTCTAAGTATCCTATTATTAGTCAGAAATCTTCTGCGTGGTATTATGTTTTATTGGAAGTAAGACCTGGCCATGTATTTGCCTTTTCAAATATACACTTGCCGTCAGACCCTTATGGACCTGATTTAATTAAAAATGGTTCCCCAATCGATAGCGTTATTAAAAATGAGTATCTCACCCGATATCATGAATTAGATAAATTTGAAAAAATATATGATTCTCTTTTTCAGGCTGAAATTCCTCTAATTGTTACAGGTGATTTCAATAGTCCTTCCCATCGTGATTGGATTGATGCCACTGTAAATCTAAGACCACATCTTAAATACAAAGTGGATTGGATTGTCAGCAAACGTATGGAAGAAATGGGATTCATAGATACTTACCGCGAAGCAAATCCAGATGTAATAAAAAATCCAGGCTTAACCTGGACGCCAGCTTCTCCACCCATTGTACCTGCCAATGAGACTCATGACCGGATTGATTATATCTGGGCTTCCAACGTCGAAAAAGTTATTCATTCCACATTAATTGGCGAGGAAGGAGGAAAAGATGTGACTTTTTCAGTTAATCCTTATCCCTCTGATCACCGGGGTGTTTTAACCACCTGTTTAATAAAACCTATTTTATCAAATGCATATATTCAGCCTATTCAATTAAAAGATAGTCTAATAATTAGATATTTTTCGATAGATAATAGCAATTTATCAATTCAACTATTTGATAAAAAAGGAGCGTTGTATGATTCATTTCAAATGTTGGATGCAAATGAAAATGAGAAAAAGTTAAAGATTGAAAAAAGGGAAAGCTATCGTATTCAATTGAAAAATAATGACTCGGTCGTTGCTGAAAATTATTTTCTACCTGCAATTGATAATAAAAGACCCATTTTAAAATTAGCCAAAAATGAATACAAAGAAGGCGAACCAATTTCCATTGAATGGAAAAATGCCCCTGGGCATCGGTTTGATTGGATTGCCATATACCCTGCTGGAAAAGAAACTTCGAATGACTTCTATAAAACGGAGCCTTACACCACTTACTTGTTATACGCCTACACCTATGCAAGTGAATCAGGAAGTTTAATATTAGGAAAACAATCTAAGGGAAATGGTTGGCCATTAAAAGCCGGTCAATACCGCATTCATTTATTATTGGATGATGGGTATCGTTCTTTGGTTGATATTCCATTAAAAGTCATAAAGTAGTTACAAATAATACACTTATCATGCGTTTAATCATTTCTTTTATTTTATTCTTTATTGTTCATATAAGTTATGCACAAACGTCAAAAGGTACCTTAACAGGTAAAATTACGGATGAAAATGGATTAAACTTGGCGTATGTTTCCATTTTTCTGGAAGGAACAGGATTCGGGACAGTTACCAATGAGCAGGGTATTTATTTTATTAAAATTCCTGTAGGAAGTTACAACGCAAAATTTGAATCTATTGGTTATTTGGACAAGACGGAAAATGTTTTAATTTCCGAAAACAATACAACAACGTTAGATCTGCAAATGAAAGAGGATTACAAGCTTTTGGGTGAAATTGTAATCAGTGGGGTTAAAGTAAAAAGTGCTACAGCAACGAGGACCTTAATGGAAATTCAAGATATTCCCCAATCTATTTTAGTATTAGGTCAAAAAACAATGGAGCAGCAAGCCGCTTTTGATTTAACGACCATTACCAGAAACATGAGCGGTATCAATTTTACAGGTAATTATAGTGGTGCTGGTTCCTATCAATTCTTTAATGCAAGGGGTTTTGACATGGTCAATTCGCAAAATTTTAGATGGAACGGTTTAATGATATGGAATTTAGGAAATAATTACGCAGATAATATTGAGCAGGTTGAATTTTTAAAAGGTCCTTCATCTATCCTTTTTGGAGATGTTGCACCAGGTGGGGTTTTGAATTTTGCAACTAAAAAACCATTAGCTGATTTTTATTTAAAATCGGAATTACGTTTAGGGGAATGGAATTTATTTAGACCTTCAATTGATGTTTCTGGGCCACTCTCGAAAAATAAAAATCTACGCTATCGTTTGAATACTTCTTTTGAGAAAAGTAATAGTTTCAGAGATTATGTTAGTTCCCATCGATTTATCCTTGCTCCTGCTATTACTTGGGATATAAATTCTAAATTAACCTTAAGTACAGAAGCCGTTTTTCGTGGTTCTACGGCTACAGATGATGCTGGTTTGATTTCTCCTGATGGTACTGTCAGTGGTCTGGATAAACTGGATCCTTCCCTGTATTTAGGGGAACCTTCAATGAAATATAAATATCAGGATAATAATTATTTTGCAAATCTTACCTATACAATTAATCAGAACTGGAGAATGAGAGCTGTCGCGTTTTATGGGTATTCTGAAAATAGACCTCTTGGGTTATGGTATGATGCACCCAATGAATCGGGCGACTTTGTAAGGAATCAATATGGTTATCATCAATGGCTAAAAAATAATTCTTTCTCTGCGGATGTTCTGGGAACTTTTTATACTGGTGCTACAAAACACAATATTTTATTAGGATTTGAATTTCAGGAAACTAATTTCAGATATACTAACGAAGGGTATTTATCTGCATTTGATTTACAAAATATCAATAATCCTTTATATGGGTTATCAAGTATCACAGAACCTGACGAGGAAGTTTATTTACCCTTTATTTCAAAAATACGCCGTTATGGTATTTATTTTCAAGATCAAATTATGATGTTGAAAGAAAAACTTCACCTATTAGTGGGTTTTAGATATGGAAATACCCAACAGGGGAATGATTATATTGAAAATGAATTGGCAGGAACTGATTATGAGGGTTACGAAGATGATTTGGTAAACAGAAATGTTTTTAGTCCTCGTTTGGGTATTGTATATAAACCAACCCCATGGGTTTCTCTTTTTGGATCTTATTCCCAAGGCTTTGAAATTAATTCTCCGGATTTATTTGCGCTCAATTACGCTGATTTTTCTACGCCACCTGCTACCATAAGTTCTCAAATTGAATTTGGTACGAAGGCCAATCTCTTTAAGGAAAAATTGGGTCTAACCTTTAGTTTATTTCAGATTGATAAAATGAATCCGTATGGATACGTTTATTTAGATCCTGAAAATCCGAATTATGATGAATATAATGTTTACTATGACGGTCATCATCGCAGTCAAGGTATAGAAATGGATTTAAATGGTAAAATTATTTCTGAACTTTCCATTACCCTGGGTGCAGCTTTTACGAAGACCAGAATATTAGAAGACCCTGGATATCCGGTAAACAATCAATTACCAAATGCCCCAAAGATTACGGGAAATATCTGGTTAAATTATGAGCCATCAGTCAAAATGAAGGGATTCTCTTTAGGTTTTGGTGCTTTTTACAAGGATAAGTTTTATTCAAATATAAATAATGACAGTGATTTGGAAATTCCCTCCAGTTTTACAATTGATGCAGCGATTGGGTATAAGATAAAACAATTTGGGTTGCAGTTGAATGTTTCGAATCTTACCAATGAAGTGAATTATAGCAATCCATGGATATTTAATATGTTCGAGGTTCGACCTTTGAGAAGAGCTGTTTTAACGCTAACTTATAAGTTGGACAAAAAAATTGGAGGTAATAACTAAGAAAACTATCTGTTAGATTAAATTGCACATCATGATAAATAAGGTTAAAGTTTCAGTTCTTATGGCAGTTTACGATACCCATTTCGTCTATGTAAAAAGAGCCATTGATTCTGTGTTGAAGCAGGATTTCCAGGATTTCGAACTCATCGTCATAGATGATGGTAGCTGCTTTGAAAAAAGCGAAGCTATTCTGGGATATGTTGCAAAACACGAAAATAAAATAGCCTATATTCGACACAGTAATCGAGGACAAGCTCAATCAATTAATCGTGGAGTTTTAAATAGTTCAGGTGATTTTATTACCGTTATCGACGGTGATGATGAATACAAGCCTCATCATTTAAGTTCTTGCCTTCGGGAGATAAATAATTTCGATTTGATAGCCTCAACGGTCGATGCTGTAGTTGAAACCGAAGACGATTATTTTGTTATAGACAGGCATGATCATCAAAATCTTATCCACATAGATAATTGCATATTGTTTGGAACATTATTTGGTAGAAAATCTGTATTTACAAATTTTAAGTTTAAGGATGGATATGCTGCAGATGCCGATTTTTATCATAATGCCGAAATGGTATTCAGAGTTAATAAAGTTAATCTCAGAACTTATATTTATTATAGAAATATGCCCAATAGTATAAGTGCTTCATTAAAAAATAGTTGTACTAAAAACATGGCATAATGATTCAAGAAATTAAAGGTTTTCGTCCTTCGAAAAATGTAATCATGGCCTGTTTAATTACCGGCATTTATGATGTGAATCGAAGCGAGACCCTTGAGGATGATAATTATGAATTGGTTCGGAATTGGGCGGAATCCTTAACTTCACTAAAGTTAAATGGGCTTATTTTTCACAATAGCTTTAGCGAAGGGACTTGTCAGAAATATCAAAATGAATATGTTTCCTTCTTTAGAATCGATGATGATACCACCAAGTTTAATCCTAATGTTTATCGATATTTTGTTTACAAAGAATTTTTAGACAGGTATGCTGGGGAAATTGACAATATATTTGTGACCGATATTTCAGATGTAGTGGTTGTCAAGAATCCGTTCGAGCATCCTTTTTTTATCGAAAACCCTGGAGCTATTTTTTGTGGGGACGAACCAAAAATACTTGAGAATGACTGGATGATAGCTCACTCGGCCCATTTTCGACAAAAAATAGCAGATTATTCAAGGTATGAAAATAAATTCGCTAATGAAACGCTACTAAACTGCGGAATCATAGGTGGTTCCATTAGCATGGTAAAAGATTTTATTCGTGACCTTTGCGATATTCATCAACAATTTAATATGGATAATCGTACCCTTTTTACGGGAGATATGGGCGCTTTTAATTATTTGGCAAGAACAAAATTTAATTATCAACTCAAACATGGCGCTCCAGTTAATACCTTATTCAAAGGATATGAGCTGGAACGAAAGGATTGTTGGTTCAGACATAAATAAGTGCATACATTAACCAGACGCATATTTCAACATGCGTTACCTCATTATCTGATAAATCTTCTTGAAGTTATATGCAAACATTATATTCCACATGAAATTTTCATTAGCAGGTATATTTGAATTAATAGTCTGGTTCAATGTTGATTGTATTGAAAATGGAGATTTTTTATGAGATAAAATGGCTGTGGCAGATAAGTAATTTCCTGTAAATCCGTCCGTTCTTAAAAAAAATATCATTGGAATAAACTGAAATCTGATTTCTTTTCCAATGTGAATGTCACTAAAACTAGAACTTAAAAATAGCACATCTGTATTTTGAGGTCCATGTAGCTGGAGACCGGATCCATGTAAAAACATGGCACTCACACCCCATTTTGGCTTAATTTGATAGGTAGAAACCAATTCTCCGGCTGCAAAACGTAACATTTCTGTTATTTCAGAACTTGAACCATTTTCCACGACCTGCCTTTTTACCAGGGTAAATGCAGGATGAATACCCATTCTTAATTGAAACTTTTTTTGTTCAATAAGTCTATATCGGAACCAAAACAATAATCCTCCTTTACTGGCATCTGGAACAAGTCTAAAATCAGGATCAAAACTAAACTTGTTTTTTCGCCATGAAAAATTCATAATGGTTGCCGGGTTGTTCAAAGAAAAAGTAGGAATGATGGAAAAACCATTATTTGTGATGCCGATGCTTCCTGAAAATGAAACTATTTGTGTGGTGCTGTCTGTAGATTGACCTTTAACTCCTTGTACGACGACAGCTACCATGAAAAGGCTAATGAAAATGGGATAATTATATTTCATTAAAATTACATTTTTTGTTGCGGCAAAATTACATAATCATATCAAGGGAAATTTTATACATATTACTGTTTTAGCTACCTTTTTTACGGTTCAGACAGAAACATTTGATTACATTAGCTATGTTTGAAGACAAATTTGGCCTATGATTCATTATGATACCATAAAAAAATATGCGGAAGCATTCAACAATAAGGCACTTCACCCTCTCATTGCTTATGTTGATTTAAATCAATCACTTCCGATGTTAAGAAGCCAATTCATGTTAGGATTTTATGCAATCATCATAAAAGAAACAAGATGTGGCGATATCCGCTATGGAAATAAATATTATGATTATAATGAAGGAACCATGGTGTTTATCGGTCCAAATCAGATCATTAAACACGAACCGAAAGGGGAAATCCATCAACCTTACGGAAAAGCCTTAATTTTTCATTCCGACTTAATAAAAGGGACAAACTTAGGAAAGCATATTCATGAATATACTTTTTTTAGTTATGCTTCTTATGAAGCACTTCATTTGTCTAACAAGGAAAGAGAAAAAATATTGGCCTGTTTTGATAATATTGAAAATGAGATCATTCAGAATATAGACCGGCACAGCAAAAAGTTAATCATTTCAAATCTTGAATTACTTTTGAATTATTGCACTCGTTTTTATGACAGACAATTTATTACCAGAGAAAATATAGGGCAAGGAATCATTGAACAATTTGAACAGCACCTGAATGAATATCTAAGGCATGAAAAATTACAGGAAATCGGTTTGCCAACCGTTTCTTTTTTTGCTGATACCTTGAATCTATCCCCTAATTATTTTGGTGACTTGATAAAAAAGGAAACAGGAAAGTCTGCCATAGAATATATCCATTTGAAATTATTGGAATATGCCAAAGAAAAAATAATGGACAAAACGAAGTCCATAAGTGAAATTTCATACCAGCTCGGATTTAAATATCCCCAGCATTTCACCAGACTTTTTAAGCAAAAAGTGGGGATGGCCCCAAATGAGTACAGGAGTCCCAAAGTAGATTGTCCAACATAAGGCCAGATATATAAGAGACGAATGGGTATAATTTTATCGGGACTATAACACTAACTGTGTAAGTTGCTTTGACTACTTACGAAGTTAAGGTTAATTAACCTCAAAATTCTCTGAGTGATTTAGAAGAAATCACAAAGAGAATTTTGAGGCACCCGCGGTAGGCGAATGCCCGATTTGTGTGTAGATAATTTTTTAACTTTAACACACAGATTAGAAAAATGAAAAAAGAAGATCTCTTAAATGATGATTTCCTGAAGCAGTTTA
>Ga0208787_1000390_pt1 | contig 21246 bp, 19 predicted proteins | sample Wag4_2014_7_11_FD_187362 | JGI IMG/M metagenome (GOLD analysis project Ga0208787, IMG submission 187362) | Fresh water microbial communities from Ohio, USA - Utica-2 Time Series HT 2014_7_11 (SPAdes) (version 2) | ecosystem: Environmental > Aquatic > Freshwater > Water tank | place: USA: Ohio...
TGATTCTGATCGCCTCAATTGCAGTAGGAATATCGGAACACCAAGTAACAAGTTCTTTTTGGCCAGTCTTCATAAAATTTTGAGTTGCTAAATGATCTAGCGCAGTTTGAAGAGGTCCATAGACGCTGGTTGGATCACATACTGCAATCGGCTTACCGTGAAACTTAAGATATCTGCCAACCCAGATTTCAAAGAACTCCTCTAAAGTTCCGATGCCACCAGGCAAAATAATAAATGCATCCGCCAAGTCCTCAATTTTTGCTTTTCTAGTTCGCATATTTGTAACCACATGCATATGTGAAGCCTGCGCATCTTCAAACTCTATTTTTTTCAGCGGCTCTGGAATTACTCCAATAGTTGCAGCACCTGATGATCTCGCCCCTTTTGCCACCTCACCCATCATTGAAGCTTTACCGCCACCCCAAACAAGATCCCAACCTTGCTCACCAATTGCTTTGCCAACATTAAATGCCAATTCCAGTGAAGTATTTGGAATATCTGGAGCAGATGAGCAGAAAACCGATACGCGCATGAAATTAGTCTATTGCCTTCCGTGCACTTTGATACCGTTGGCTAATGAGCACTACTCAAAGTACGGCATATGGATTTGGTATTGCCACCCAAAATCAATCTGGCCAAACTCTTGAGTGCTCTTTTTACGCCCTTGGATTAGGTAAGGCTCCAGAGAATAAGATCGAAGCAACTTTTAAATCCTTAATTGGCGAAGATCCAATTCGAAAAGTTAAGAAAGTTGCGGTTGAAGTTGTTATCCAGATCAATGAAAAACCAAAAGATGCTGCTGATGTTTACTTGAGGCTTCATTTACTTTCACATAGATTGTTAAAGCCCCACACAATTAACTTAGAGGGCATTTTTTCACTCCTATCCAATGTTGTTTGGACTTCAGCTGGTGCTTGTGAAATTGATGGATTTGAAAAGGTTAGGCCACAATTGATGAGCAAATATTCAAACTTAGTTGTCTATGGCGTAGATAAGTTTCCACGTATGGTTGATTATGTAATTCCTGAAGGAGTTCGAATCGCAGATGGTGATCGAGTGCGATTAGGTGCCTATCTAGCATCGGGCACAACAGTTATGCATGAAGGCTTTGTTAATTTCAATGCCGGAACTTTAGGTAAATCAATGGTCGAGGGTCGGATTAGTGCCGGTGTTGTTGTTGGTGATGGAAGTGATATTGGTGGCGGAGCTTCAATTATGGGCACTCTTAGTGGTGGCGGTAAAGAAGTTATCTCAATCGGTCAGCGAACGCTTTTGGGTGCAAACTCTGGAATTGGAATTAGCCTAGGTGATGATTGCGTAGTTGAGGCTGGAATCTATATCACCGCTGGTTCAAAGATAACTTTGCCGGATGGAAAAATAGTTAAAGCCTTAGAGTTAAGCGGTGCCAACAATCTTTTGTTTAGACGTAATTCGCAAAGTGGCAGCTTAGAAGCACTGCCAAAAACTGGTAATTGGAGTGGCCTAAACTCAGCCTTGCATAAGAATTAGTTTTTAAATAGTTTTTTCGGAGAAGTTAAAAATCCAGCACCCCAAGATAAATGCATAGTTGCAAACACAATTGGCATCAATAACTTATCTGAAATTTTTCTACCAATAATTAAGCCACCGATTATTAGTAATGTCATATAAATCAAAACTGGCAGGTAAAACACTTTGGAAACTAGTACTCCGAAAACTACTGATAAAAGGTTTATCACCAATGCAACTGGTGGTGCTAAATAACGGAAATTAGTAGTTTTTGGGTGTTGTCTAGAGATTACTCGTCGCCACCTGCCATATTGAAAATACTGTTTTGCCAATTTACTTAGAGATTTTCTAGGGCGGTATGTGACAACAAGTCTTGGGTCAAACCAAATTAGACCACCCTGTGCACGCATGCGATGGTTTAACTCCCAATCTTGCGCTCTGATATATCTTTCATCAAAACCACCTGCAGCCAAAATTGCAGATTTTTTAAATGTGCCAAGGTAAACAGTGTCAGAAGGACCAGCCTTGCCACCGGTATGAAACTTAGAAGCTCCTACTCCTAATTTAGATCGCATCGCTTGTGCAATTGTTCGCTGTAAACCAGATTGGCTATCAGCATGCATAAGCCCGCCAACATTTACTGCGCCACTTTCTTGCATGATTGATATTGCAGTTTTTAGGTAAGAGTTTGAAATCTCAGAGTGCCCGTCAATTCTGCAAATAATCTCAAAAGAGCTCTCTGCAATTGCCAGATTCAAACCTTTAGCGGTTTGTCCTGTTGGATTATTAACTAATTTGATCCGTTTATCCGCAGCAGCTAAATCGCGAGCAATTTGATTTGTATTATCTTTTGAAGGCCCCAATGCCAAAATTATTTCTATTTCACCAGCGTAATCTTGCTGAAGAATTGCTGAGATGCAATTTCCAAGATCTGCTTCTTCGTTGAGAATTGGCAAAATAACTGTGATCGCAGGTGATGATAAATGATTCATAACCACTCCGATCATAATTTGTGCTCAGTAATTCCCTGCCCATAATCTAGGATAAGAAGATGAAATCTGCTCGAAGTGTCAGGATCTTTACTGGTATTTCGATAGCAACTCTGGCTATATCGGCAATTAGCGCATTGGCCTTTGGCACAGTCTCTGCTTCTATTACCAAGATTGATGCATTTGCAGGTATCGATAAGCGGCCTGACAAGAAGTCGTCAGCAATAAATTACCTTCTGGTTGGCTCTGATACTCGCGAGGGATTAACAAAGGCTGAATTAAAAGAGTTGCGAGTTGGTTCGGTTGCTACCGCAGCAGGAAAAAGATCTGACACCATGCTGTTGGTACATATCTCAAAGGCAAGAGATAAGGCGGTACTAGTTTCTATCCCTCGGGATACTTTTGCGCTAATTCCAGCACACCTAAATAAGACTGGCAAAACAGTTCCAGCTGTTCACTCTAAAATAAATTCAGCATTTAACTGGGGTGGGGCACCTTTATTAATTCAAACCATTGAAGAGATGACCCAACTTAAAATTGATCATTATGTTGAAGTAAATTTCGCTGGATTTGCCAGCGTAATTGATTCACTTGGCGGTATTGAGGTTTGTACCAAAAAAGATATTGATGATCCAAAGAGTCATTTGGTTTTGCCCGCTGGAGTTCACACGTTAAATGGAATTGAAGCTCTTAAATATGTTCGAACCCGGGAGTTTGATGGCATGGGTGATCTTGGCAGAATGCAACGTCAGCAAGCATTTATGTCTTCGGTATTGAAAAAAGCCACTAGCGCTGGTGTTTTGCTTAACCCGATAACCATGACAAGTTTTATCAATTCATCTCTTGCTGCTGTGACAACTGATGAAGGATTAAAAAACTCTGATTTGATAACCCTTGCCAAGCAGATGAAATCACTTGCAACATCAAATGTTCGAACATTGACTGTTCCGCTTTCTGATCTAAATTACTATTCAAATGGTGTAACAGCCGCTGTCTTGTGGGATCCAGTTCTAGCGCCAGAATTATGGGATCGTTTGCGTGAGGATCGAGCAGTTGTTGATGAAGTAACTGCCTCACCATCTCCATCATCAACAAAAGCCGCCAAGGTGGAAATAGTAGATAAGTTTAAAACCCGAACAGCTGACGATAATATCTGCCGTTAATTATCGACCCCTTAGATAGGCTCTATCCATGGCATTAAAGCTTTCAGTAATCGGCACTGGGTATTTAGGTGCAACGCATGCTGCCTGCATGGCCAGCCTGGGCTTTGAAGTAATCGGTTTTGATACTGAAGCAAGCAAAATTGATTTGTTAAGCAAAGGCAAAGTTCCATTTTATGAACCTGAATTAGAGGAATTGTTATCTGAACAGATTAAATCTGGTCGCCTAACCTTTACAAATAATGTTGCAGATCTGGCAGATGCCGATGTTCACTTCATTTGCGTGGGAACTCCTCAGATTAAAAATGGAAATGCAGCGGATCTAACCTATGTAAATTCAGCGCTAGAGTCGATTGCAAAATATGTAAAGCCCGGCGGCTTAGTTGTGGGTAAATCAACAGTTCCAGTTGGTACTGCAACAAAGTTAAGAAATAGATTATTGGAGCTAAATCCGAAGGCTGATCTTGCCTGGAATCCTGAGTTCTTGCGCGAAGGTTTTGCAGTTGAAGACACCTTAAGACCAAATCGATTGGTGGTTGGTGTAGTAAACGACAGTGCTGAGCAGATATTAAAGGAAGTTTATGCAACTAATCTTAAGGAGAAAACTCCATGGGTTAGAGCAGATCTACCAACTGCGGAATTAGTAAAGGTTGCCGCTAATTCTTTCTTAGCAACAAAAATTTCCTTCATCAACGCCATGGCTGAAATATGTGAAGCTGCTGGCGGTGATGTCACAGTGCTTGCAAAAGCTATTGGTTACGACCCAAGAATTGGAAGTCGATTCTTGCAAGCTGGAATTGGTTTTGGTGGCGGCTGTCTGCCAAAAGACATCCGTGCGTTTATGGCAAGAGCAGAAGAGCTCGGCGCTAGCCAAGCAGTTGAGTTTCTTAAAGAAATTGATGCAATCAACTTACGTGCCCGCCAACGAATTATTGAGTTAGTTCGTAAAGATTTATCAGATGATTTACAAGGTAAGAAGGTGGCAATTCTTGGTGCGGCATTTAAACCTGATAGCGATGATGTTCGCGACTCTCCAGCGCTAGATATTGCGGCACAGATTCAAGCAGCTGGTGCAACTGTTACCGTCCATGACCCTAAAGCAATTGCTAATGCTCAAAAGCGCTTTCCTGCTCTAAATTTTGCAGATGATGTGAATACAACTCTTAAAGATGCTGAAATAGTTCTGCATCTAACTGAATGGAAAATCTATCGAGAGATTGACCCAGTCAAGGTTAAATCAATTGTTAAAACTCCAATAATTATTGATGGCAGAAATGCATTAGATCGTGAACTATGGCAATCTGCTGGCTGGAAATTTAGAGCTCTTGGCCGCAGCCATAATGAATGATTCAATAGATAAATTATTAGCCTTAAACACTTGGGCAGTTGTTGGCTTAAGCAATAATTCTGAACGAGCCGCTTTCAGAGTTGCAAAGTTGTTAATTGAAAAAGGACACCAAGTAATTCCAGTTCACCCAAAGGCAGAAACTGTTCATGGACAAAAAGGCTACGAGAAATTATCTGATATTCCTTTTCCAATTGATGTTGTAGATATCTTTGTTAACTCAGATTTAGCAGGTGAAGTTGTAGATAGTGCAATCGCAATAAATGCAAAGGGGGTCTGGCTGCAACTTGATGTAATTGATCAGAGTGCTGTTGAAAGAGCAGAAAATGCTGGGCTTATTGCAGTCATGAATCGATGCCCTGCTATCGAATATGGAAAACGTTCTTAGTTATTCAATAATTTTTCCACTGTAATACTGCTGTGCATGAATTATCTCTGTAAGTAGCTCCTCAAGATCATCACCGGCAACTCCAACCTGTTTAATTGATTGATCAAACTTGAGCCTTGGATTTCTCGCCATTAAATGCAAGTAAGGTCGATAGTCATCGCTGTTTTGATCGGTTTCCAAAGTGCCCGTTACTACATATTTCGAAAGCAATTGCGTGTTTCCTAAAGGTAAATCAAGAACCGCACGTAGGTTTTGTTCATAAAAGCCAGTTACGGAGCCAATTTCATTCCAGTAATTTGCAGTAGGTGTCATCCAGTTGATTCCGATTAATTTTTTATACTCGGCTGCGTCAACTATCAATTCAAATCCGCCAACTAAACCCACCTCTGCGGCAAGCTCTAAAACTGAAATTTGGATTGCCTGCGCTGTCTCATCACTAATTCCAGGAAGAGGGGTAATGCATAAGTCATTTGTTAACAAAGTAATCGGCCAGCTTGCAGCTTGTGCATGAGCAGATCTAGTTACTAATACCGATAGTTGATCACCTTCAAATGCATGGGATGTTATTTTCGCTAACTCTTCAATAGTTTTGGATGAAGGATAAATTCGAATTCCAGATTTCTCTGCAGTTTTAATGGCTGAAATTGAGATGATTGCTGGATCAACATAAAGTAAATCGCATTCTTTAGCGAATTCAATTAAATCAGAGCCTGACATTTCCTTGTTCGAAGTTTTTATCCCAATGCCCAATTTTGTTGCCTGTACTTGGTAGGCACTTTGACTCCACTCTTGCGTAATGAGTCCAATAAATGGTGGCTTCATGTAATAAGGTTACCTGCATAATGGTTCAGATAATCCTCGCCTCAGCATCACCATCTCGACTTCGCCTTTTAGAAAGCGTTGGGATCACTCCCAAGGTTTTAGTTAGTGGGGTTAACGAAGAGACCTCTGAACTTGATTCACTTACTCCCTCAGAACTAGTTATTGCTTTAGCGATTCTAAAGGCACACACTGTTAAAGAGATTGCTCCTGCCGATTCACTAATTATTGGATGTGATTCCACATTTGAGTTTGAAGGAAAATCACTTGGTAAACCAGGGAGCAAAGAGAATGCAATTGCTAGGTGCAAACAATTAAGTGGTAAATCTGGATATCTTCACACTGGGCACTGCGTGATTGATTTAAAAAATGGCATAGAGTTAAGTGAGAGATCAACCGCTAAAGTTCAATTTGCTCAAATGACTGATGCTGAGATTAATGATTATGTAGATTCAGGTGAACCATTAAATGTTGCGGGTGGCTTCACTTTGGATGGCTTAAGTGCTCCATTCATTACAAATATTGAGGGTGACCCGAGCGGAATTATTGGCTTATCGCTACCTTTGTTAAGAAAGATGGTTATCTCATTAGGGTATAGCTGGCCTGACTTAAAAAATAAGTAAGTATTTAGGATAAGTTTGCCTTATGAAGAAGTTATATAAAGACCCAATTGGCACAGCTGAAAAAGCTGCCAAAGCAATTGCAAAGATAACTGGAAAAGCCAAGCATGATGTTGCGCTCGTTATGGGATCAGGTTGGATTTCTGCTGCTGACGCACTTGGTTCACCCACTCATGAATTTCCTGTAACTGAATTACCTGGCTTTCCTGCGCCAACCGTTGCAGGCCATGGCGGAAAGTTGCGTTCTTATAAATTATCAAATGGTTCAAACGCTTTAGTTTTCTTAGGTCGTACCCATTTTTATGAGGGTTTAGGCATGGAGCCAGTAGCACATGCGGTCAGAACTGCAGTTAAAGCAGGATGTAAAAATATAGTTTTAACCAATGCCTGCGGAGGAATTAATACAGATTACAAAGTAGGACAGCCGGTATTAATCAGAGACCACATCTCACTGACTGCTGCTTCACCATTAATTGGTGCAGATTTTGTTGACCTTACTGATTTATACAGCAAAAGATTAAGACAGATTGTTAAAGAGGAGGATCCATCATTAGCTGAAGGTGTTTATGTTCATTGGCGTGGGCCTTCTTATGAAACTCCTGCTGAAATTAAAATGATGAGAAGTATGGGAGCAGATTTAGTTGGAATGTCCACTGTTCCAGAGGCAATTGCTGCACACGCACTCGGTGCAGAAATTCTTGCAATCTCATTAGTAACAAATGCTGCTGCTGGTGTAACTGGTGAAAAACTAAATCATGCGGAGGTTATAGCCGCTGGTAAAGCTGCCGCAGATCGAATGGGAAATTTACTAGCGAAGGTTTTGCCTAAGTTGTGATCTCAGATCATTTAAGAAGTGAAGTTTTAGATTGGATTGATAATGATCCAGATACAAATACAGCTAATCAATTAACACAGTGGCTTAAAGAGGAAAACCAAACAGAGTTAGAAAGATGCTTTGCTGGTTTCTTGCAATTTGGTACAGCTGGATTACGTGGCCCAATGGGCCCTGGTCCTTCCTGCATGAATCGAGCTGTTGTAAGTCGAACAGCTTCTGGAATTCTTGCATTTATGAAGAAAAATAATTTGAGTTCAGTAGTAATTGGCCGAGATGCTCGACATGGATCAGAGGCATTTGCAAAAGACAGCGCTGAAATATTTGCTGGCGGCGGTATGAAAACTTATGTGTTGCCAAGAGTTCTTCCCACTCCAGTCCTTGCTTTTGCACTCAACAAACTCAAGGCTGATGTTGGAATTATGGTTACAGCAAGCCATAACCCGGCAAATGACAATGGATACAAAGTTTATTTAGGTGGGGTCTTTGATGGAGTTAATTACCATGGCTCGCAGATAATTTCCCCAGTTGATACTCAAATATCCGAGTTAATTGAAAAGGCTGAAAAACAACCTACTAGTGCTAACCAGTATGAAATAGTAGATGAATCTGTAATTGATCAATATGTTTTAGAGGTTGCAAAGTTGGCAACAAAGCCAAATAATTTAAAAGTTGTCTATACACCCCTGCATGGAGTCGGGGCTGAAACATTTATCAAGGTTTTTGAAAAATCTGGATTTAAAGCACCAATAGTTGTCAGTGAACAAGTAAAACCTGATCCAGATTTTCCAACTACAGCATTTCCAAATCCGGAGGAAGCCGGTGCTATCGACATGGCACTTACATATGCAAAAGACAATGATGCAGATTTAGTAATTGCTAATGACCCAGATGCTGATCGTTGCGCAGTTGCAATTAATGATCCAGCTCATGGTTGGCGAATGTTGCGAGGGGACGAAGTGGGCGTTCTGCTTGGTCACTATTTAATTAGTAAGAATTCAGTAACGGGTCTTCGAATTGCTAATTCCTTAGTTTCATCATCGCTGCTTGGAAAAATTGCTAAAAGGCATGGATTGGAATTCAAAGAAACTTTGACGGGATTTAAATGGATTTCTAAAGTTGAAAGCCTTTTATTTGGTTATGAAGAGGCACTTGGTTACTGCGTTGATGCAGCAAATGTGAATGATAAAGATGGAATCAGCGCTGCTGTCGTAATTGTTACGATGGTTGCAGAGTTGAAGCAAAAAGGCTTATCGGTAAATGAATATTTAGAAAAAATTGGCCAAGAGTATGGCTTTCATTTAACTGATCAGATATCACTCAGATTTACCGATCTTAAGCAAATAGATCAATTGTTGAATAAAGTAATTGATCAACCACCTGCAGTTTTATCAGGTCACACATTGGTATCTAAGGAGAATTTAAGTCAATCAAAGTTAATGCCAACCCCCGGCATTAGATTGAAATATGAAAATGATATTCGAGTAATTATTAGACCTAGTGGAACTGAACCTAAACTGAAATGCTATTTAGAGGTGGTCGCTGCAAGTAAAAATGGGGCGGAATCTCTAATCTCGCAAATAAAGCAGGCATTGACTAAAGTACTCACATGATTATTGATGGAAGCGAAAAATCGCTTCGAAAGTTTCTGTCAGATCTACCTCCCGTAGATCAAGTTGGAGCAGAAGCAAGAGCAGCAATGCTGGCTACCCGAAGTATTAAAACTAGTAGTAAAGCTTGGGCCATTGATATGGCAATAAGCATGGTTGATCTGACCACACTTGAAGGAGCAGATACTCCTGGGAAAGTTAAATCTCTATGTGCCAAAGCTGTTAGACCAGATCCATCTGATTTAACTGTTCCATCTGTAGGAGCAATTTGTGTCTACAACGACATGGTAAAAATTGCGCGCACTGAATTAGACCGAATCGGCGGAAAATCTCTGCCAGTTGCAGCGGTTGCAACAGCATTTCCATCGGGAAGAGCATCACTTGCTGTTAAAAAAATTGATACACAAGATGCAGTAGATGCTGGTGCTAATGAAATTGATATGGTCATAGATCGTGGTGCATTTCTATCGGGCAGAATTTATGATGTCTTTGAAGAAATTAGAGTGATTAAAGAAATCTGTGGGAAAAAAGCTCATCTTAAAGTTATTCTTGAAACAGGTGAATTAGTTACTTATGACAACGTTAGAAAAGCTTCATACCTTGCGATGTTAGCTGGTGCTGATTTCATTAAAACCAGCACTGGGAAAGTTGCACCAGCGGCTACTGCTCCAGTTGTTTTGGTAATGCTTGAGGCAGTCCGTGATTACTTCACCTTAACTGGTGAAAAAATTGGCGTGAAGCCTGCCGGTGGAATTCGCACAACTAAGGATGCAATCAAACAACTGGTACTTGTAAAGGAAACTGCTGGGGAACAGTGGCTTACCCCAGACCTATTTAGAATTGGCGCTAGCGCCTTACTAAACGATTTACTGATGCAGCGAATGAAGCTACGTACTGGGCACTACGCTAGTGCCAACTACGTAACTGTAGATTAGGAGCGTTATGAACGATTTTGAGTACGCAAACGCGCCTGAGTCAAAGGCAATTGCAAATATTTCACCAAACTACGGCCTGTTTATTGGCGGTAAGTTTGTAGATCCTAAAAAAGGAAAAAGTTTTAGCACGATAAATCCAGCAACTGAAGAGTTGTTATCAAAGGTTGGTTACGGCGATAAATCTGATATCGATGCAGCAGTAAGAAGTGCTAGAGCTGCTTACACAAAGATATGGTCAAAAATGCCGGCAAAGGAGCGCGGTAAGTATCTCTACCGAATCGCTCGCATCATGCAGGAACGGGCCCGAGAGTTCGCAGTGGTTGAGACTTTAGATAATGGTAAGCCGATTAGAGAATCTAGAGACACAGATATTCCACTTGCTGCTGCACATTTTTTCTATCATGCTGGCTGGGCAGACAAATTGGAATATGCCGGCTTTGGAAGTAAGCCAAAACCACTTGGCGTCGTTGGCCAGATAATTCCTTGGAACTTCCCATTATTAATGCTTGCTTGGAAAATTGCGCCAGCACTTGCTGCTGGAAATACAGTTGTATTAAAGCCAGCTGAAACAACACCACTTACCGCACTTTTATTTGCAGAGGTTTGCCAACAAGCAGGACTTCCAGATGGTGTAGTAAATATCGTTACAGGTGATGGAATTACTGGAGCTGCCTTAGTTAACCACCCAGATATAAACAAGGTTGCATTTACTGGCTCGACAGAGGTTGGCAAGGCAATTGCTAGATCTATATCGGCAACTAAGAAGACTGCCACTTTAGAGCTTGGTGGTAAAGCTGCCAACTTAGTATTTGAAGATGCTGCAGTTGATGAAGCGGTTGAAGGAATTATTAATGGCATTTTCTTTAATCAAGGCCATGTTTGCTGTGCTGGTTCGCGTTTAATCATTCAAGAAAATGTTGCTGATGAGGTATTGGAAAAACTCAAAAAACGGATGAGCCTGATTCGAGTTGGGGATCCGATGGATAAGAACACAGACTTGGGAGCAATAAACTCCAAAGAGCAGCTAAATAAGATTGAGGAGATCTCTAAAACTGGTGATGCTGAGGGTGCCAATAGATGGTCACCGGATGTAAAACTTCCAACAAAAGGATTCTGGTACCCACCAACTATTTTCACAGGTGTTACGCAATCACATCGAATAGCTAGGGAAGAAATCTTTGGTCCAGTTTTATCAGTGCTTACATTTAGAACTCCAGCAGAGGCAATCGAGAAAGCCAACAACACAATGTATGGATTATCTGCAGGAATCTGGAGCGATAAGGGTTCAAAGGTTTTATGGGCTGCTAAGCAATTAAAGGCTGGCGTAATCTGGAGTAACACATTTAATAAATTTGATCCTGCAAGCCCATTTGGCGGATACAAAGAGTCAGGTTGGGGTCGTGAAGGTGGGCGCCACGGTTTAGCAGGTTATTTAACCTCTGATTCGAAGGTGAACAAATGAGCTCACTAGATGTAAACAAAACTTATAAATTATTCATTGGTGGTGCATTTCCACGTAGTGAGTCTGGTCGAGTCTATGAAATTAAAGGTGCGAACAAAAAATTCTTAGCTAATCCCGCCTTAGCATCTAGAAAAGATTTAAGGGATGCAGTCGTTGCGGCTAAATCTGCCCAATCTGGTTGGGCAAATGCAACCGCCTTTAATCGCGGTCAAATTCTTTATCGAATTGCAGAGATAATGCAAGGCAGAAGTGAACAGTTTGTTGAAGAGATCTGCGCACTTGAAGGTATAACTACTAAGGCGGCAAAACTTCAAGTAGCAGAAGCGATTGATACTTGGGTTTGGTACTCCGGTTGGTGTGACAAGTTATCTTCAGTTTCTGGATCACAAAATCAAGTTTCTGGACCGTTTTATAACTTCACAACTCCAGAAGCCTTAGGAGTTATCGCATTATTTGCCGAAGGCAAACCTTCACTACTTGGCGCAGTTCGCACACTGGCCCCAGTACTTGCTGGTGGAAATTCAGCAATTTTAATTGCCAGCGAGTCATATCCCCTACCAGCCATAACTTTGGGTGAAGTAATCGCAACAAGTGATGTGCCAGGTGGAGTTGTAAATATTCTTACTGGTAAAGCTTCTGAACTTTTGCCGTGGGTTGGCTCTCACATGGAAATTGATGGCGTAGATGTGGCTGGCTTAAACAAGAAGCAGGAAGATGAAATTAAGTTAGTTGGAGCCGATAACTTAAAACGTATATCTAGATTTGCACCAGGTAATCATCCAGAGAGAATTTTGAGCTTCATGGAGCATAAAACTATTTGGCACCCGATCGGTATTTAACTACTCAGCTGATATTGCTGCGTAAGCAGGCTTTACTACCTTTTCTATGATTTCAAGTCTTTCCTCAAATGGGATAAATGAACTCTTAAGTGCATTAACAGTTACTCGTTGTAAATCGGCAAACTTCCAGCCAAATGATTTAACACATTCAGACATCTCATTACTCATTGAAGTCCTGCTCATTAATCGATTATCAGTATTTAGAGTTACACGAAAACGTAATTTGGCAAGCATGCCAATTGGATGTTCAGAGTAAGTTTTAGCAGCACCAGTTTGAAGATTTGAGGTTGGGCAAAGCTCAAGTGGAATTCTGCGATCTCTCACATATGATGCAAGTGGGCCAAGCTTTGGCTTATCCCCGCTAAAGTCAATGTCATCAATAATTCTTACGCCATGTCCAAGGCGTTCTGCACCGCAGATTTGAATAGCCTCCCAGATTGATGGCAATCCATAAGCCTCACCAGCATGAATTGTGAAGTGGGCATTCTCTTTACGCAGATACTCAAAGGTTTCTAACTGGTTTGTTGGTGGAAAGCCATCTTCTGGTCCTGCAATATCAAATCCAACGACTCCTTTATCTCGATACTTAACAACAGCAGCAGCTGCTTCTTGCGAGCGATTATTTTGTCGCATGCCGCAAAGTAATGATTCAACTCTTATTTTGTTACCTTCACTTGCCGCCTCTGCCATTCCTTGTTTATAACCTTCAAGTGTTGCTTCAACAACCTGATCAAGAGTTAAACCTTGCTCAGTAAACAACTCAGGTGCACCGCGCACCTCCGCGTAAACCACACCATCTCTTGCTAGATCAATTGCACACTCTCTTGAAACTCGAATGATCGCTTCTTTACTCTGCATAACTGCAATTGTGTGTGAAAAAGTTTCAAGATAGCGCACTAGAGAGTGCGAATTACAGGATTCTTCAAACCAATCTGCAAGCTTTTTTGGGTCATCAGTTGGTAATTTCTTGTAACCAATTTGTTGAGCAATCTCAATAATAGTTTCAGGGCGCAATCCACCATCTAAATGATCATGTAATAACGCTTTTGGAACGCGTTTGATTTGATCACTTTTTGGTGTTTTATCTAAAGACACTTACCCCTCAATTCTTTCAACAACCAATGGTAATCGCTTAACTTCATCATCTTTACCACCAATTGAAAATCCACCAGCTAACGCATCTATGGCGCGTTCAAATCTTGCTACTTCATCTGTGTGTAGAGTTAAAATCGTTTGATCCTTTGTAACTAAATCTCCTGGTTTAGCATGAATTTCAATTCCAGATCCCAGTTGTAAAACTTCACCTTGTTTTTGTCTACCTGCTCCTAATCGCCACGCTGCAACGCCGACTTTCATTGCATCTAATGTTAAAAGCTTTCCAGATGCAGTTGCCTTAATTTCCATTCTTTCTTTCGCAACTGGCAATGGCGCATCATTATCTCCGCCTTGCGCAGCAATCATTTTTCGCCAAACATCCATTGCCATGCCATTTTTAAGCGCTTCCTCCGGTGATACTTTAGGTTTTATACCCACCGCATCCAGCATCTCATTTGCCAACAAAAGAGTTAATTCGATGACATCACTAGGCCCGCCACCAGCTAACACCTCTAGTGTCTCCCTGATCTCAAGTGCATTTCCGGCAGTTAAGCCAAGTGGCACATCCATGGCAGTAACAAGTGCCCGAGTTTTCACACCGGCATTTTTTCCTAAATCAACCATTGTTCTAGCTAGCAAAGCTGCATCCTTTGGATCGCTCATAAAGGCACCAGAACCAGTTTTAACATCTAGAACTAATGCACTTGTTCCTTCGGCAATTTTCTTACTCATAATTGAGGATGCAATTAATGGAATTGCTTGCACAGTTCCTGTCACATCACGCAGGGCATAAAGTTTCTTATCAGCTGGTGCTAATCCGGCGCCTGCCGCGCAGATAACTGCGCCACACTCTTGAATTACTTTTAACATCTCTGTATTGGAAAGATTTGCTTTCCAGCCTTTAATTGATTCCAGCTTATCTAGAGTTCCTCCGGTGTGACCCAATCCTCGACCTGATAGTTGTGGCACCGCAGCACCACAAGCTGCTACTAAAGGCGCAAGTGGCAAAGTTATTTTGTCGCCAACTCCACCAGTTGAATGCTTATCAACTGTTGGGCGGTCAAGCATGGACCAATTCATTTTTTCACCACTTGCAATCATGGCTTCGGTCCATTTAGAAATTTCTCGATTATTCATTCCGTTAAGCAAAATTGCCATCAACAGTGCCGACATTTGTTCGTCAGCTATAACACCTCGAGTGTAAGCATCGATAGTCCAGTCGATTTGTTCATTACTTAATTCATTCTTATCGCGCTTTGCTGAAATGATTTCAACAGCCGCGAATTTTTCACTCATTTAAGGTCCTCTGGACCAAACCCCCAAGGCAATAGATATGACAATGGTTTAGGGCCATCAGGAGTCATAAACAACATTTCATTACCACCATGTTCAAATAACAATTGGCGACAACGGCCACATGGAGATAGATACTCACCTTTGCCATCAACGCAAACAACTGCGATTAATCTGCCACCACCTGTAGCAGTTAATGAAGAGATAAGTCCACACTCTGCGCAAAGGCCAACGCCATAACTAGCATTCTCACTGTTACAACCAACGACTATTCGCCCATCTGAAACTAAGCCAGCAACGCCAACTTTAAAATTTGAATAGGGGGCATAAGCTTTTTGCATAACATCTTTAGCGGCTAAATGCAGTTGCTCCCAATTAACATCCATGGGCTAATTCTCCTACGAAATTAAACTATTTATTACCGCGAGAGTATGGGATTCCATCTGCTGCAGGCGCTCGAACACGTCCGACCAAGCCAGAGACTGCAATGATGGTGGCAACATACGGAACCATGAGCATGAATTCTGATGGAATTGAAACTCCAATTATTGAAAGGTTTCCTTGCAAACTTGTTGTAAACCCAAAAAATAAAGCAGCAGTTACAGCACCTCTCGGTGTCCATTTACCGAATATCAAACACGCAAGAGCTATGAATCCAGCACCAGACGTCATCTCTTTCGTAAAGCTTCCAACTGCTCCTAAAGTGAAATAAGACCCACCAATTCCTGCAACTAAACCAGCAAGTAACACATTCTTATAGCGTAAACGATTTACATCAATGCCAACACTATCTGCAGCAATTGGAAGTTCACCAATAGCTCTGGTTCTTAATCCCCAACGAGTTTTGAAAAGTGCAAATTGAATAACTGCAACAATTGCATACATCAAATAAACCACAATTGTCTGATTAAAGAAAATTGGTCCTACAACTGGAATTTCTGACAATATCGGAATAGAAATACGTTTAAATGTTGGTCCAACATTCCAAACATCTCCATAAGGAACCAAAAGTTTTGAGTAGATATATCCAGTTATACCAATTACTAAGACATTAAGTACGAATCCCAAAATTACTTGATCTACTTGATACTTGATTGCAAAAAAAGCTAGAAGCAAGGAAACAAGTGCCCCAGCAATAGGCGCAAACAGCAACCCAACAATAACATTGTGACTAATGCTAGCTACCATGGCCGAAACACATGCTGCAAAAAGTAATTGCCCTTCAATTGCAATATTGATCACGCCAGATTTTTCACACAGTAATCCAGACATAGAACCAAAAATTAATGGAACCGAAAACATAACGGCGCCTTGCAAAATGCCAGTAAATGGAACAAATTTACCGCTTGCTGTCCAGCAAAGAAAAGCTAAAATACTTCCAAAACCAAATATGAAACTCCCAAGCAGTATTTTTTTACCCCGCTTAAATTGAAGGTAGGAAATACCAATTCCCACTAAAGATAGGACTAAAAATAATCCAGCGCCTGATTTAGATCCGATTTTCCATTCATTTAAAAGTTGCCATTCGGTGTCAACAACGAAACCAAAGGTTATGTCCTCAACTCTATTTGATTTGATATAAAAAATTATCGCGAAAATAATAAACATGACAAACATTGCAATAATGCCGCGTTTTTGGCGTACTTGATTTGCGCTCAGAATACTCATTATCCGTTCCAGCCTTTAGCAGCGATTGATTTCTCTGAAACTTCTTTCTTTATCCTGAAAATGTATTTAACTAATGCGGGTGTTGCGATGAAGAGAACAATTAATGCTTGGATTACTTGCACAATTTCAAATGGCGTACCCGTAACTGAAAGTAGATTTAAGCCGCTAGTTTGGAGGGCGCCAAATAAAAATGCAGCTAAAACTGTTCCAGTTACTGTAGCCCTTCCTAATAAAGCCACCGTAATTGCATCAAAGCCATAACTGCTACCAATTTCTGCACTAAGTGCGTGATTAGTGCCAAGCACTTGAACTGCGCCTCCAAGACCAGCAAGTGCACCGCATATAAACATCGTTGTAAATGTTACGAAGCCTGTGGAAATTCCAGCAGTTTTAGCAGCATTTGCGTTGGCTCCTACCGCTCTAAATTTAAATCCCAAAGTACTTTTATTTAGTAACCACCAAACAAATACCGCAGCGAGAAGTGCTATGAAAATACCAAAATGAATTCTCAGGTCTTCCCCGAGAAATAAAGGCAATTGGGCAGATTCTTTAACTTCAGGAGCAATTGGGTTAATACTGCCAGGTCTTAAAAAAGCTTCAGTTTTGAGAATCCATAGAATAAAAAAAGTGGCAATGTAGTTAAGCATGATCGTGACAATAACCTCATGTGCACCAGTTTTAGCTTTTAGTAAACCGACTATTCCTCCATATATTCCAGCAGCAATAATTCCCGCCAAAAGCGCCAAGGTAATATGCATTACTGGTGAGAATTCAAATTTAAATCCAACATATGAAGCCGCAATAGCGCCAAAAATGAATTGACCTTGAGCTCCTATGTTAAATAAACCTGACTTAAATGCAAGTGCTACCGCTAGCCCTGCAAGAATTAATGGTGTTGCATTTACCACCGTGTCGGACAATGGATAAAATCCTTTAAAAAAGGACTCTCCTCTTGCCAGATTAACGTCATAAATTGATCCTTGAAAAATAGCTAAATAAGAATTACCAATTTTAGCTCCGAATGAAGTAAGGAATTTACCTGGTGATTTAATGTTTGCCAGTACTTCAGAATCTGAAAGCGCGATGATTACTCCACCAATAAAAAAAGCGAAAACAAATGCTAAAAATGGAAGCAATGCTGCTTTCCTGAATGACTCAAGTCGTCTAAACATTATTTAACACCTGCCATCATTAGTCCCAATTTTTCCCGAGAGACTGATGGCTCAACGATTCCTAAAATTTCACCTCGATAAATCACCGCAATTCGATCTGCAAGTGCAACTACCTCATCAAGTTCGGTGCTAATCAAAAGAATCGCACGTCCAGATGTTCGTTCAGCTAACAATCTCTCGTGCACAAACTCAATAGAACCAACATCTAGTCCCCGGGTAGGTTGAGAGGCAACAACTAATTTAACATCTCTAGACAGCTCCCTGGCTAAAACCACTTTCTGTTTGTTTCCACCTGAAAGTGAATTTGTATGGTCGTCAACACTTTGAGCCCTTATATCAAACTCTTCAACTCGCGCTTTTGCGTTATCAATAACGGCACTCTTGGATATTTGCCCAAAACTAGCAAATGGAGCTTCATCATGAGTATTCAAAATGAGATTTTCTGCTATTGAAAAAGTACCAATTAATCCATCTAACTCGCGAGATTCAGGGATAAATGCAATTCCTGATTTTATGCTTTCGTGAACTGAATTGCCCAGGATTTCGGCATTATTAATTTTGATTGAACCCGAAACATGTGGCTCCAAATTCATTATTGCCCTTGCAATTTCACTTTGGCCATTGCCTTGAACGCCTGCTATGGCAAGTATTTCACCAGCTTTAATTTCGAATGAAAGTTTAGACACTATCGAACGCCCAGAGCCATCATAAATACTTAAATCTTGAATATTCAATACTGTTGAACCTCGGGAACTCATAGATTTATTAACTTCTAGATCAACAGCTCGCCCCACCATCAAACTTGCCAATTCTTCCTGCGAGGTGGATGGCTGCACGTTGCCAACTACTTTTCCTCTTCTAATTACAACTATTTTGTCTGCAACCGCTTTGACCTCTCGCAGTTTATGGGTGATAAAAATTATAGAAGTTCCTTTAGATTTTAAAATCCGCATCATATTAAGCAATTCGTCAGTTTCTTGTGGAGTTAAAACTGCGGTAGGTTCATCCAAAATCAATACCTTGGCGTCATACATAAGCGCTCTAATTATTTCAACTCGTTGCTGCACACCTACCGGTAGATTTTCAATCAACGCATCGGGATCAATTGCAAACTTGAATTCATCAGCTATTTTTTTTATTCGAATTTTTGCCTCAGTGAGAGTTAGTACTCCACTCTGGCTTTGCTCATGACCTAACACGATATTTTCCGCAACTGTGAATACTGGAACCAGCATGAAATGTTGATGAACCATCCCAATCCCAACTGCAAGCGCATCAGCAGGTGAATTGATTTTAACTTTCTTTCCGTCAACCAGTATTTCGCCGGAATCGGCTTGCAGTAGTCCATAGACAACATTCATTAGAGTGGATTTACCGGCACCATTTTCACCAAGTATTGCCAGGATTTCACTGTTGTTTACTTGCAAATCAATTGAGTCATTAGCGACAAAAGCACCAAATTTCTTGGTAATGCCTTTAATTTCTAATGACATTTTGCAACTTTCTTTATTTGGTTAGAAGTTAAATTAAAACTCTGGATGAGTTAATTTCTTAACTCATCCAGAGTTTTAAACTGTAGTTCTATTACCTATTTATTACTTAGCTGAAATATAGCCATTTGCAATATTTGTTGCTAGATCTGCAACTTCAGCTTGTAGTTTCTTTGAGATAAGAGTGGTTTTGAATTTTCCATAAAGAGGAGAAATTCCAACGCCCTTGTTCTTCAAAGTACCTACGTAAACAGTGTTATTGAATTTGCCATCGTAAACTGACTTGATAGCTGCTTCAACGCTGCCTTGTAATCCTTTAAGTACTGAAACCATTACAACAGAGTCGTATTTAGGAGCGGCCAAGTGACCATCTGCATCTACCCAAAGAGCAACTGACTTCTTGCTTACAAGTGAGTTTTCAACAGTTCCTACAACAAGTGATCCGCCTACTGGGAAAATCACATCTGCTTTTTGTGCTTCAAAAGCAACTGACAGTTCTTTTGCTTTTACTTGGTTTGAGAAGTCTCCAACGAATGTTCCAGTTTGCTTAGCTGTATCCCAACCAAGAACCTTTACAGATTTGCCCTTAACATCGTTGTAATACTCAACACCCTTTGCAAATCCATCCATGAAGATTGTTACGGTTGGGTATGGTGCGCCACCGTAAGTTGCTACTACGCCAGTCTTTGAGTAACCAGCAGCCATATATCCTGCAAGGAATGAGTTTTCGTTTGTGTTATAGGTTAGACCTTTAACATTTGCTCCGCCTGAAGGAAAGTCGACCATAATGTACTTAATTCCAGGGTTTGCCTTTGCTGATGCAGTTACTGCATCACCTAGTGCATAACCAACACCAACAATAACTGTGCACTTCTTGTCTACAAACTTCTTAACGTTCTCATCGTATGACTTACCTGCTGGTAAATACTCAACAGATGAGGCATAACCTTTAGCTTTTGCAGATTTTGCACCAGCATATGAAAGTTCGTTGAATGATTTATCGTTGATTCCACCAGTATCTAGTGCAACGCAAACCTTTTGTTTTTTTCCAGCTTGTGCAGCAGGTGCAATTGCCACAGTCGTTAATAAAGATGTAGCCGCGACAGCTACAAGTACTTTGTATGATTTTTTCAAAATCCCTCCCTAGGACTTAGACCCAAAAACGATGGGGTTAGTTGTGTGCTGACCTTATCGGTGAGCCATCAGGCTTTAAGCCAGGCGCCCAAGTTAGGTTGATTACGATTTCTTTAGATTTCCTTAAACTCTAAATAGAGAGTTTAAAGTTTCTGGCAATCTTTTCTCACTAAATAAGATTTTTGACCCGACCGGCCTTTAAATTAGCCAATACTCCTTGGATTTTTGCTGAGAAGGCTGAGCCGGCAACTACCTTCACAGAAAGCCCGCCATCCTTTAAATTGTAGCGATTTCCGTAGATTCCCTTTTTGGAATCTAGAATATTTAAAATATTTTTATCCGATAACTCAGCGGTGATGATCTGCTCTACCGCTAAATCGTAACGCTTTAAAACTGCTAAGTATTGATTCTTTTTTCCAGCTGAAAAATTTAAAAAGTATTGATCAGGCAGTATGCCAGATATAAGAATTGGTGTGTTTGCGCTGTTGAATCTAGCAACTGTTGAGATTACTTCATCAGATTTTGACCAGGTTGAAAAAAGCTGATCTACATTTGAATTAACTAGTCCAGCAACCTCAACTTCAATATTTGAATCAGCTAACTTAGTGAAAACTTTAATTTTTGAATTTCCCGCCACCGCACCTTTTGCAAAAACAGCGGCATATTTTGCTGAGATTGGATCTGCTTTTGCTGCAATAAAACCAATTTTTCCACTCTTGCTCTTCACCGCCATGGCAGCTGCTGCTAAGTAAATAGCTTCAGAGGTAGCAAATGAAAGATTGGAAACATTTGTCATCGCAACAGATTCATCATCAATTATTGCAAATTGAGTATTTGGGTACTCATTTGAGATTCGGCGCACCGTATCGGCATATCCTGAGCCAACGCAAATAATTAATTGGTACTT
>Ga0208787_1000391_pt1 | contig 21191 bp, 19 predicted proteins | sample Wag4_2014_7_11_FD_187362 | JGI IMG/M metagenome (GOLD analysis project Ga0208787, IMG submission 187362) | Fresh water microbial communities from Ohio, USA - Utica-2 Time Series HT 2014_7_11 (SPAdes) (version 2) | ecosystem: Environmental > Aquatic > Freshwater > Water tank | place: USA: Ohio...
TAGCTGCTGCAGTTCCTGAAGATCCAGAGACAATTGCACCAGCGTGACCCATAGTTTTGCCCTCAGGTGCTGTAAATCCAGCAACATATCCAACAACAGGTTTAGTTACATACTCTTTAATGAATTGTGCTGCTCTCTCTTCTGCATCGCCACCAATTTCACCGATCATAACTATCGCTTTAGTTTCAGGATCATCCTGGAATGCGCGCAAGCAGTCGATATGGGTTGTGCCAATGATTGGATCTCCACCAATTCCTACAGCAGTTGTGAAACCAAAATCTCTTAACTCAAACATCATCTGGTAAGTCAATGTCCCTGATTTTGAAACCAAACCAATTTTTCCTGGTCCAGTAATGTCTGCTGGAATAATTCCTAAGTTAGTTTTTCCTGGGCTAATAATTCCAGGACAGTTTGGGCCAAGAATCTGAGTTTTGCCTTTACTTACTGAGTAAGCATAAAAAGCTGCCACATCGTGAACTGGAATACCTTCAGTGATTACAACTACTAATTGCATAGCAGCATCAATTGCATCGATAACTGCAGCCTTAGCAAACTTTGGTGGTACAAAAACTACTGAGGCATTTGCGCCGGTTGCACTCATTGCTTCCGCAACTGAATTAAAAACTGGAATCAACTTTCCATCCATATCAACACTTTGCCCGCCCTTACCAGGGGTCACGCCACCAACAATCTTGGTACCGGCTTTGAGCATACGCTTTGTGTGTTTGGTTCCCTCAGATCCTGTCATACCTTGAACAATCACTTTGGTATTTTCATTTACAAAAATTGCCATTATTTTGCCGCCAACTCTGCAGCTTTTGCTGCTGCACCATCCATGGTTTCAAGTTGTTGAACCAGTGGATGATTTGCATCATTCAATATTTTGCGACCCAACTCAACATTATTGCCATCTAATCTGACCACAATTGGTTTTGTAGCTTTTGATCCCAACATATCCAGTGCTTGCACAATTCCATTAGCCACCGCATCGCACGCAGTAATCCCACCAAAAACATTAACAAATACACTTCGTACATCACTATCTCCCAAAATAATGGATAAACCATTTGCCATTACTTCAGCAGATGCACCGCCACCAATATCAAGGAAGTTTGCAGGTTTAACCCCATATTTTTCACCCGCATAAGCCACCACATCTAATGTGCTCATTACAAGGCCGGCACCATTTCCAATAATTCCCACCTGACCATCTAGTTTTACGTAATTTAAATCCTTCTCCTTAGCCAATTTCTCTAGCGGATTTGTTGACTCATGATCTACTAAAACTTCATGTTCTGGGTGTCTAAAGCCAGAGTTATCATCCAAAGTAACCTTGCCATCTAAGGCAATTACTTTGCCATCAGAGGTTTTAACTAAGGGATTAATCTCCATCAAGGTTGCATCTTCTTTAATAAATGCCTGCCACAACTTAACTAATACATCTGCAACCTGATCAATCACATCAGCTGGGAATTGACCACCTTTTGCAATCTCAACTGCCTTAGCTTTATCAATTCCTACGTTTGGATTAATTCCAACCTTGGCTAGTTTTTCTGGTGTCTTGTGCGCAACCTCTTCGATCTCCATGCCGCCAGCAACCGATGCCATAACTAGAAAATTTCGATTTGCTCGATCTAATAAAATTGCTAGGTAGTACTCAGAATCAATTGGTGCTGCTTGAGCAATCATTACTTTATTTACGGTATGTCCCTTTATATCCATTCCTAAAATTGCCGCTGCTTTAGTTTTAGCATCATCAGCATTCTCGGCCAGTTTCACACCGCCTGCTTTTCCACGACCGCCAACTTTTACTTGGGCTTTAACTACAACTTTGCCACCAATTTTTGTAGCAGCTGCATGGGCTTGTTCTGGAGTAGTTGCTACCGCGCCAGCTAATACTGGAATTTGATGTGATTCAAAAAGATCGCGCGCTTGATACTCAAACAGATCCACTTAATTATCCCCGATCAATTTTTATCTTCGGTAAGGTGGTAATAGTAATGAGATTGGCTCTAAATTTATAATTTCTCAACCGGGGCATAGCGAAGTAGTAGACGTTTTTCACCATATGAGCCGAAATTAATGGTGGCTTCAGCCCGATCACCATCACCTGTAACTGCAACCACAGTTCCCATGCCAAAGGTGTCATGTGAGACGCGTTCACCAACCTCAAGCTTCATTGTGTTGCTCACCTTGCCAGTTGGCTTTGGTGCTGTGAAAGAACGCTTAACTGAACTCTTTATTGGTGATGCTTTTTCTTGTGCTTGATTCCACTCAATTACCGAATCTGGAATTTCACTTAAGAATCTAGAGGCTGCGTTGTAGTTAGGTGCACCCCATGATGAACGGTATTCCGCTCTTGTAATAAAGAGATTTTCTCGAGCACGAGTTAAACCAACGTAGGCAAGTCGGCGCTCTTCTTGTAACTCATCTGGATCACCAAGTGTTCGAGAGTGTGGAAATATTCCCTCTTCCATTCCAGTTAAAAAGACGGTTGGAAACTCAAGTCCTTTAGCAGTATGTAATGTCATCATGGTTACCACACCGCCATGATCTTCACCTTCTGGAATTTGATCAGCATCTGCCACCAATGAAACATCCTCTAAGAAGCCAACAAGTGAGATCTCTTCACCTTCATCAACTTCTCCCTCTTCATACTCAGTTGCAACGGCCACTAACTCCTCTAGGTTTTCTACTCGAACTTCATCCTGTGGATCTTTGCTTTCAGACAATTCAGCAAGTAATCCAGATTGTTCTAAAACAGCTTGGGCGATAACTGATGGCCTAGTTTTGGCCTCTACTAAGGTTTGAAGAGATTGAATTAATTTAACAAATTCAATAAGTGAAAAGGATGATCGTTGAGCTATCTCTTGATTTTTCTCAACCTCACAGAGAGATTGCCAAAAAGTTAAGTTATTATCTTTTGCATATAGATCAAGTAAATCTAGCGCTCTATCTCCGATACCTCGCTTTGGTGTATTGATAATCCGTCGAAGTGAGACCTCATCCTCTGGATTTACAACCACTCTTAAATAGGCGAGAAAATCTTTAATCTCTTTTCGTTCATAGAATCTAACTCCACCAACAACTTTATAGGGAATTCCAATGCGCATAAATACCTCTTCAAAAACACGAGACTGCGCATTTGTCCGATAGAAAATTGCAGTATCCCCAGGATTAGATTTTCCAAGATCTCGTAAGCGGTCAATCTCGCGCACTACAAAATCTGCTTCATCATGCTCACTTTCAGCAACATACCCTGTGATCATTGCGCCGGCGCCAGCCTCTGACCAAAGATTCTTTTCTTTTCTGCCATCATTATTTGCAATTACTGCATTAGCAGCGCTTAATATATTTTGAGTAGATCGATAATTTTGTTCAAGCAATATGGTCTTTGCATTTGGATAATCAGCTTCAAATTGCAAAATATTTCTTATATTTGCCCCGCGAAAGGCATAGATTGATTGGTCGGCATCTCCTACAACACATAATTCAGCAGGTGAAATTCCATCTTGTTGATTGCCAACTAATTCTTTAATTAGTACATACTGCGCATGATTTGTATCCTGATACTCATCAACTAAAATATGTTTAAATCTAGAGCGATACTTAGCTCTAACCTCTGGATGTCTTTGCATAACCTCAACTGTTTTGGCTATTAAGTCATCAAAATCCATAGAGTTGGCGCCACTTAATCGCTTTTGGTAGATAGCAAATACTTGGGCCACAATCTCCTGAAAATGATCTTTGCTTTGGTTTAAATAATCGGCAGGACCTAGTAGTTCATTTTTTGCCTGTGAGATTAGTGCAGCAACCGCCCGCGGGGCATATTTTTTTGCATCTAAATTCAAGTCCTTCATAACCAAAGTTATTAAGCGCAGAGAATCACTCTGATCATAAATAGTGAACGAGTTGGTATATCCAAGTAATGATGCTTCTCTTCTAAGGATTCGAACGCAAGCGGAGTGAAATGTTGACACCCACATAACCTTTGCTCGATCTCCTACTAATTGCGCAACTCGATCTTTCATTTCACCAGCTGCCTTATTAGTAAAGGTAATTGCTAGAACTTCAAAGGGTGCAACATTTCGCTCAGCTAGTAGGTATGCAATCCGCCTGGTTAGAACTCGAGTTTTACCAGAGCCAGCACCGGCAACAACTAATAATGGAGAGCCTTCATGTTTAACCGCCGCTAATTGTTGTGAATTCAAACCTTGAGTTAATGCGGACATATTGGCAAGTCTATCGGTGGGTAATGACTGGGCACTTGCTGCGGTAATCTTGCCAATTATGCAGCCTTTAGATGACAGTGAAATCGAGCGAGTACTTGTAGTTACCGCACACCCGGATGATTGTGATTTCGGTGCTGCCGGCACTATTGCGCTTTGGACAGCTAAGGGAATTAAAGTTTCCTACTGCATCTGCACAAATGGTGATCAAGGCGGTGAAGATCCAAATGTGCCACGGGATGAAATGCCTAAAATTCGCCAACGTGAACAACGAGAAGCTGGTGTTGCTGTTGGCGTAACTGACATAACTTTCCTCAATTACCGCGATGGTTGGCTTGTGCCAACAATTGAACTTCGAAAAGATATTGTTAGACAAATAAGAATTTCAAAACCTGACCGAATGGTTATTCAATCCCCAGAACGAAACTGGGATCGATTATTTTCATCTCATCCAGACCATATGGCAGCTGGTGAAGCAGCAATTCAGGCGGTCTATCCAGATTCGCGAAATGCTTTTGCATTTGAGGATTTATTAAAGGTGGAAGGATTAGAACCCTGGCGCGTTAAGGAAGTTTGGGTTACCTCCACAAGTAATCCTGATCATTATGTTGATATTACAACCACTTTTGACAAGAAAATGAAAGCATTACATGCTCATGTTAGCCAAACAGCACACAATGAGAACCTTGAAAATATGGTCCGTGAATGGGGAGAGCGAAACGCTCAAGCTAATAATTTACCGGCTGGAAGTGTTGCTGAAGTATTTAAAATAGTAAATACAAATTAACGAACTTTTACTCGCTCAATTGCAATTGTTTGCTTTGGCAAGCCATCATTTGTGCCATCTGCAACACCTTCTTTTGCAATTGCTTTAACTATCTCTAATCCCTTTGTTACCTTGCCCCAAATGGTGTATTCCGGTCGCATTGAGGTGTTTTCATAGACGATAAAGAATTGACTGCCATTTGTATTAGCCCCTGAGTTAGCCATTGCCACAACACCTGCTGGATAGTTCGACTCTACTGCCTGCGGTAAATTTTCATCTCGAAAACTAAAATTTGGACCTCCCATACCTGTACCGGTCGGATCTCCACACTGTAAAACATAAATGTTGTTTGTCGTTAATCGATGGCAGAAAGTTTTGTTGAAAAATCCACCATTTGCTAGTGCAGCCAGAGCAACAACGGTAATTGGCGCACTCTTAGCGTTAGCTTCAATCACAATATCGCCACAATTTGTGGTTAAGGTAAATGTTCTATTCTTAAATGGGGGTTTGACCTCAGGTGGGGTTATGTTTTTTACTGAATGAGCCTTTGCTTTTGTTTTCTTACATACAACTACAGATGCTTTCTTAGATTGTGCTGCATTAGAGACAGGTGAAAGATTTATAGAAAAAATGGTAATAAAAGTTGTAACTGTGATTACTCTTATTATCTTTTGCACAAGGAGAGTTTAATCAACAATCTAAAGATCACAAACAAAAAACCTTAGTTAAAGCAGATTACTGACGAACTTTAAGCACTTTCACAGCAGAAACTTATGGTTGAACTACTACCTCAACCCGCTGGAACTCCTTCAAATCTGAATAACCACAGGTTGCCATTGATCTGCGAAGTGCTCCAAAAAGATTCATCGAGCCATCAGATGTGTTAGATGGTCCAGTTAAAACCTCAGCTAATGTGCCAACGCTTCCAACCTGCACGCGATTGCCTCGTGGTAATTGTCCATGGTGTGCTTCAAGTCCCCAGTGCCAACCTTTTCCAGGTGCTTCACTGGCTTTTGCAAGAGGTGAACCCATCATTACCGCATCTGCACCACATGCAACAGCTTTTGCAATTTCACCACTTGAACCTACTGAACCATCAGCAATTACATGCACATATCTTCCACCAGACTCCTCTAAATAATCACGTCTAGCCGATGCCACCTCAGCTACTGCTGATGCCATTGGAACTGATATTCCTAATACTGTTTTTGTTGTGTGAGCAGAACCGCCACCAAAGCCAACTAAGACTCCTGCTGCGCCAGATCGCATTAAATGCAAAGCTCCTTGCGCGGTTGCGCAGCCGCCCACAATTACAGGTACATCTAGCTCGTAGATAAATTTCTTTAGGTTTAATGGTGCAGTTTTCTCAGATACATGCTCTGCCGAAACTGTTGTGCCACGAATTACAAATATATCTACGCCAGCATCAAGAACTGCTTTGTGAAATTCAGCGGTGCGTTGCGGGGAGAGCGCCCCTGCCACAGTAACTCCAGCTGCTCTAATTTGAGCAAGTCTTTCTTTAATTAAAGTTGGTTGAATAGGAGCAGCATAAATCTCTTGCATTTTCTTAATTGCTTTGTCTTCACTTAACTTAGCCATGTCAGCTAATTGTTTTTCAGCATCCTCATACCTTGTCCAGATACCTTCTAAATTTAAAACTCCAAGACCACCGGCTTTACCAATTGCAATTGCCGTAGCTGGTGAAACTACTGAATCCATTGGCGCAGCAATAAAAGGTAAATCAAATTTGTAAGCATCAATCTGCCAAGAGATTGAAACCTCTTCTGGGTCTCGAGTTCGACGAGATGGAACGATTGCAATTTCATCAAATGAGTATGCCGCCCGCGCGCGTTTACCTGGGCCTAATTCAATATCGGACATATGACCAATCGTATCTGTTGATGAGTTATCTAATGAAATCTACGCTAATAAGTCCCAGGCTTTAACCCCGCCAGTCACACCAGCTGAGTTAGGAATTATCTTTACTTTATAGTCAAAACTTTTTAGTGCAGATTTACTAATTCGTTGCGCATTACCCCCGCCGATATATAACTTATCCCAAATAATCATTGGGTATAGCTCTTGAATCAAACTCTTCACTCGCCTTGACCATAATTGATTTCCCAAACGCCTTCGAGCTTGTTCGCCAATCCAGGAGTCAATTGATTTTCCATAGCGAATAGTTGCGTGTGAGATCTCTAGGTGGGGCGCAATAACTCCATCACTAAATATCGCACTCCCAAGACCGGTGCCAAAGGTTAAAACTGTCTCTAGCCCACTTCCTGCAATAACTGCAGCGGCATGCACCTCAGCATCATTTAAAACCAAAGTGGGTAGCTTTATTTTCTTTTTCAACATACTTTGCATATCAAAGCCATACCAAGCTTTTTTAAGGTGTGGATCTACTACTCCACGAGGTCCACTTGAATTTACATAATGTGGAATAACAATTACTTTGCCGCCCCTGATCATGCCTGGCAAGCCAACTGTTACTCGCTTAATTCGATTATCTGCTTTTACAAAATCATCAATTATTGAGATTAGCTTCGAAGGGGAAAGTGGATATGGAGTTTTAAGATAAGGAAAATCAATTAAAACTTTTCCACCCTTATCAAGCACAGAGGCCTTGATCCCAGTGCCACCGCAATCAACGGTTAACGTTGTAACTTTCACCGATTGATGTTAATCGATTGCCGCTACTTTGAGAACAAGGCCTGCTGTTTAATTCACTTAGTGAGAGTGTCCACCTGCTCCATGTGAGTGGCCATGACCTGCTGCCTCTTCCTTTTTCTCCTCTGGAGTTTCAAAGACTAAGGCTTCAGTTGTAATGAACATTGCCGCAATAGATGCAGCATTTGCTAGCGCTGATCTAGTTACCTTAACTGGATCAATTACGCCCTCTTTTACAAGATCTGTGTAAGTCTCTGAGTAAGCGTTGAAACCCTCATTTGGTTTCATAGCGCGCACCTTTGAAACTACAACATAACCTTCTTGGCCAGCATTTTCTGCAATCCAACGAAGTGGTTCATCACATGCTTTACGAACAAGACGCACACCAACTGCGCGATCTCCCTCAAAGCCCAAATCATTATCGAGCGCTGCTGCTGCATGAACTAATGCTGCGCCACCGCCAACAACAATTCCCTCTTCAACTGCAGCTCTAGTTGCAGAGATAGCATCTTCAAGACGGTGCTTCTTCTCTTTTAACTCAACCTCAGTGTGTGCGCCAACTTTGATCACGCAAACTCCACCAGCAAGTTTTGCAACTCGCTCCTGTAGTTTTTCGCGATCCCAATCAGAATCGGTGTTTTCGATCTCGCGGCGAATCTCAGTAACCCGGGCTGCAACATCATTTTTGTTACCAGCACCATCCACAATTGTGGTGTTGTCTTTACTAATAACAATTCGACGTGCTTTACCAAGCATTTCAATATCGATTTGCTCAAGCTTTAGGCCAACCTCAGCAGAAATAACCTGTCCACCTGTAAGGATTGCAATATCTTGCAACATTGCCTTACGACGGTCACCAAAGCCAGGAGCTTTAACTGCAGCTGAGGCAAAAGTGCCACGCATACGGTTAACAACCAAAGTTGAAAGTGCTTCACCTTCAACATCCTCGGCAATGATCAATAGTGGTTTGCTTGCTTGGGCAACTTTTTCTAGCACTGGCAAGATCTCACTTAGTGCAGAGATTTTCTGGCCAGAGATAAGAATGTAGGCATCCTCTAGAACTGTTTCCATACGATCTGAATCGGTAACAAAATAAGGAGAGATATAACCCTTATCAAATTGCATACCTTCAGTGAACTCAAGCTCAAGCCCAGTAGTAGAAGATTCTTCAACAGTGATCACACCATCTTTGCCAACCTTGTCCATTGCTTCAGCGATTAAATCACCAATAGCTTTGTCTTGGGCTGAAATGGTTGCAACATCTGCAATCTGAGATTTTCCACTTACGGCAGTTGAATTCTTGCGCAACGCTTCAGTAATTGCAGATACTGCTTGTTCAATTCCGTATTTAAGCTCCATTGGTTGAGCACCTGCGGCAAGATTGCGTAGGCCCTCCTTCACCATTGCTTGAGCTAATACAGTTGCAGTAGTTGTGCCATCACCTGCGACATCATTGGTTTTTTCCGCAACCTGCTTAACAAGTTGGGCGCCCATGTTTTCTGCTGGATCTGACAACTCAATCTCTTTAGCAATTGTCACGCCATCATTTGTAATCAATGGTGCGCCGTAGCTTTTTGCAATTACAACATTTCGACCCTTTGGTCCAAGTGTTACCTTGACGGTGTCGGCAAGAATGTTTACGCCGCGCTCCATCGCACGACGAGCTGCTTCATCAAATTGAAGTGATTTACCCATGATTACTTCTTCGCAATAATTGCTAGTACATCACGAGATGAAAGTACTAAGTACTCCTCATTGTTGTACTTAACCTCAGTGCCGCCATACTTTGAATAAAGCACGACATCACCCTCTTTAATATCTAATGGAATTCGATTTCCGTTTTCAAAACGGCCAGGTCCTACTGCCATCACAGTTCCCTCTTGTGGCTTTTCTTTTGCAGTATCTGGAATTACTAATCCAGATGCAGTCTTCTGCTCTGCCTCATTAGCCTTAACAACAATTCGATCTTCTAGTGGCTTAATTGAAATTGCCATCCTGATTTCTCCTTCTTAGATTCGTTATTACCCTCTTAAGGTGCCCCAGTTTTTCGATTAGCACACAGGGCCTTAGAGTGCTAAAGCCAACTTTAAAGGGCGGTGCTTAGCAGTGCAAATTAAGCACTGATCTACCAGATCACCTGCGCTATGGAGGCGGCTGAATCAGCCCCAATGCCTATCTGGGAGGGCTTAACACCCTCAGTGATGGCAAGGCTTCCAAGAGCTGCAACCATCGCACCGTTGTCGGTACACAGCCCAATAGGTGGAATAGAAAGGTTGATCTTATTTATTTCACACCTTTGTTTTGCCACCTCACGCAATCTGCTGTTGGCAGCAACGCCTCCAGCAATAACTAAATTATCAATTCCACTTTCCTTGCATGCAGCTAGAGATTTACTTAGTAATACATCAACCACCGCCTCTTGAAAAGATGCTGCCACATCAGCTTTCTTATAATTTGGTGTTTGATCTATATATCTAGCAACTGCAGTTTTAAGGCCCGAAAATGAAAAATCATATTTGTGTTTTTCTAAATCAGTGGCTCCAGTTAAACCTCGAGGGAAATTAACATAGTTTAAATCGCCATCTTTTGATTGCTTATCAATTATTGGCCCACCGGGAAAACCTAAGCCCATAATTCTGGCAATTTTGTCGAAGGCTTCACCAGCTGCATCATCAATAGTTGCGCCCATGACCTCTACATCTTTTGCCAAGTTGTTAACCTTTAAAATTGACGAGTGGCCACCACTTACCAAAAGGGCAATTGTTGGCGAAATTTTCTTATCTGAATCTAATTGATCAACTGCAATATGAGCAGATAAATGGTTCACGCCATACAAAGGTTTGTTTAGTGCAAGTGATAAAGCAGATGCGCTACTTACCCCAACTAGCAATGCACCAATTAAACCTGGGCCTGCAGTTACTGCAATTGCATCAATATCCTTGATCGAAACACCTGCATCCTTTAGGGCTTGTTTGATCACCTGCTGCATCGCTTCTAAGTGAGCTCTGCTGGCAACCTCAGGAACTACACCACCAAACCTGACATGTTGTTCAACACTTGATGAAATTACATTTGCTAGTAATTTTCGCCCATCAACTATGCCAACTGCAGTTTCATCGCAGGAGGTTTCAATGCCAAGAACTAGCGCCATTACTTCAGCTCCTTGCGCATTACAACAGCAGTTAATCCTGGGCCGTAGTAATTCTCTCTTCTAGAAATTTCAACAAATCCAAAGGATTCATATAAGGGGCGGGCCTGATCATTTCCTAATCTCATCTCAAGCATTATTGCCTGCGCCTTTTTAACTCTGGCCCAATCAATTAACCGCTTTAACAACTCTCGGCCAATACCTTTTCGCCGGTGGTCTGCTGCCACAGTTATGGTGTGAATATCAGCAACATCTGCCACATAGAAAATTCCAGCATATGCAATTAATTGTCCTTCAAACTCAGCCGCTAAGTAGTGTGCAGTTTTAGGCGCCTTAGCAAACTCCTCTTTAAATTGCCCAGCACTCCAAGCCGCCTTTGCATAAACCTCTTTTTCAATTGCAGTTGCACTAACTAAATCCAAAGCTGTCATTTGTCGAAACTTAACCCCGATTGGAAGTGGATAAGCATCTGGTTTTCTTATATAAATCGGTTGTTCAACAGATTTACTATTTTGAGCAATTTTGGCTAACGCCACTGGATCTGGAGAGTACTCACCCTCAGTTAATACCGGGATGCCAAACTTTTCTAATTCACTTGCATGGCTAACTGCTGGCTCAGTTATTCGAAGACCACCTTTATACCTTGCCCAAAATCTCTCTTTACGTCTGGCATCGGTTGAAAGAATAAATTCGCCTTTGTTAATACCAGCAGCCATCGCATCAAGTGAGCAAACTCCAACCCAATCTATTTCAGCTGCTAGCGCGAAACTTTGAGCAAAAGCTATTCCAACTCTAAGACCAGTAAATGGGCCAGGGCCCATGCCAACCGCAACTAAATCAATTTTGCTATTTAGTGCAAGTGCTTGGGAAACTAGCTTTGGTAGTACTTCACCATGAGCTAATGGATCAGTATGTGATTGATTAAATATAACTTTTCCATCACAGATTAGTGCGACAGAGGTTTTTGAGGTTGAGGTATCAATCGCTAATACATTGCTCATAGCTTAAAGTTTTCCCAACGATCTCCCACCATTAAAAACTCTACCTGGCGTTGATCATCTTTTTGCCCATGTTCAATATTTACCGCTAAGTATTGATCGGTAAGGGTTGAAACAAAATTTTTACCCCACTCAATCACAAACACACTGCTTGCTAAATAACTTTCAAAATCTAAATCTGCAAAATTACTTGGATCAGAATCTAATAATCGATAGGCATCAATGTGAATGAAGTTTGGATTTCCTTTGTGAATACGACTGATCACAAATGTTGGTGAGGTAACTCCTAAGATTTTAAATGCTGAGGCAATGCCTTGAGTTAGTACCGTCTTGCCGGCACCCAGTTCGCCATTTAATACCACCACATCTGATGGCTTTAATTGCCGGCCGATTTTTTCACCCAACTCAAACATCTGCTGGGGTGAATCAATTTGAATATTCATCAGGAGGTTAGTTTATAGAGAATGAAAACGGGCCCCTAGTTTCCTAGAGGCCCGCTTAATTTCTTACTTACTTATTGACGGAACTTCAGCAATGGTGGTGCGAAGTTTGGATCAACAAACAAGTTTGGCTCATTCTTAATTGCAGCCTTTACAGCTGTTGTTGTAGGAAGTTTGCCAGTCTTGGCTGCAGATGCTGCAAGTTTTGCAATAGCCAGGATTTGGCTAGTTGTGTAATTGCAGTGACCTGTTCCATTTGTGGTTACATCTGGCGTCATTGGTGAGCCAGCAGATGTGAAATCAGTGTATTCATCAGCAGGCTTGTTCCAGATTGTTAGGAGTTTGCCTGACTTTGAAATTTGATTATCAACTGATGCCTCGTACTGATTCTTCAAATATTGAAGAGCACCAGCTGGAGTGATGTGATCAGCAGTTGCAGCGATTGTGATTGTTGGAACCTCAATCTTGCCCTGAATCTGATAAACACTGTTCATCTTTGCAACAGCGGCTGCATTTGCAGTTACGCGTGGTGCTGCAGGATTTAGTGGGCTTAGATATCCAAGCATTCCAGCAATTCCACTCTTGCCTGTTAGGCCAGCTGCATAAACATCTGCATCATCACCTAGACGCTTTGCGTAATCTGTCTTTGAGTTATCAAAGACCACTCCACCGTAGCGAACCTCCATGTCGTAATTAGCAATTACAGCAAGGATTGCAGCTTGAGCACCATTCTCAAGAACAGCAAGTGCTGGGCTGATTACTAAACCAAATGAGGTTTCAAGTGGTCCTACTGGACCAGATGATGCATCATAAGTATTTGATTGTGTTGGAATTCCAGAAATCAAACCAAGCAACAAAATTGCGCTACGCACTGGAATTGCTTTTAGTGCCGCAGGAACCGTTGAAGTTGCTGGCCATGCTGGTGCTGTTGGATTAGCCGCAATAGCTGCTTGAAGTGCTTGAAGAGTTGTTAGAACTGTTCCAAGATCTGTAAGCATCTCAACATAACCTGCTTGACCTGCTGAGTAATTAGTTCCCTTAATTGCAGGATTGAAGAATTGCTTCATTCCCCATAGGAAATCACCAGCCATTGTAATTTCAGCTTGAGCAGAGTCTGCAATACACATTGGTGCTGCAGCATCTACTGCTCCTGAATACTGTTCAGCGAGTGCTTGTGAAGTTAGACCACCTAGCGAATTACCCCAGGTAACAACCTTGCTTACCTTTGGATACTTATCACGGGCTAGCGTGATTACCTGAAGTGCTGCTTCTACACCCTCATCAAGGTTCCATCCTTGAGTTTGTACGCCAGCACCAGCTAAGGCAAAACCTTCAGCTAGTAGTGCAGCGGCAACCTCTTGTGATGGTGCAACCTCTGGAGAGTAATCAATTAGTGAACCCTTTGGTGCAACTACTGGAATTGCAGGCAGGTTAACGTTGTAACGAATGCCATGTGAGTACACCATTAATGTGCCATTGAACTTTGCCGGCATCATGATTTCATACTTGGACTTGTTCATGTCAGTACCGGTGCACTTTTCAACTGCAACAGATTTTGTACCTGATGCCACAGTTGTCTTAGCACATGAATCTACTGCTTGAGCAACTGTTGGAACAGCTACTGTGAATGCAGCAATTAATGCAGCTGAAGAAAGGGCAACTAGACCCTTAGTTAGTTTTAGATTTTTCATGAGTTTGTTGGTATCCCATTCTTAGGCATTGTTGGACGAACAAATTTTGATACTTCAACCAAACCAGCACCTGAATCAGTTGAGTAAATAACTAGTTTGCCGCCGTATGGCTTTCCTTCGCCCTTAGCGTTTAACTGGCTTACCCAGTAACCGTTGTAACCGATTCGGCTAGTTGGTGAGTATCCAAGTGGTACTAAACCTGCGCTAGCAAACTTAGCTCCCTTGTTTTCAATTGCAGAGATAACACCTGCGCGAGTTAAATTCTTACCAGCAGCGCGTAGTGCCTGCACAGTTAGCATCGCTGAGTTCATCGCTGCAAGTACGTAGTTATCAAAGGTAATTCCCTTGTTGTACTTGGCATTGATATCAGCAAATTGCTTAACATAAGGATCAGTCAAGTCTTTAGCATCTGGCATAAAGCTTGCAGAGATAACGCCATCGATTGTTGCTGGCTTAACACCTAGAGCAAGCAATGTGTTTGCATCTGCACCAACTGAACCGGCATACCAAGTGAACTTGGTGGTTAGAGCTAATTTCTCAGCTGCCTTCAGAATTGTTGCAGTTACATCTGTTGTTCCAAATAGAACAACTACTGGCTTACCTGGTGTTGCACCTAGTGCTGTTAGTGCTGCTTCAGCGCGAGCTGCAGTCATAGAACCTTGTGGGTAAAGAATTGGAGCGGCTGAGAATGTGTGTCCAGCTGTCTTGAAGCCGGCAACGCCATCTGAACCAAACTCATCATCTTGAGCCACTAAGAATGTTGCTTGACCTGGGAAGTTATCTTTAATTGCCTTCGCAATTACCTTAGCTTCCATTGCGTAAGTTGGTAGCACCATAAATGTTGTTGGGTACTTGGTCTTATCAGTGAATCCACTGAAGCCAGTGTTGATAAATAGATCAGGAACATTGTTCTTGGCTAATGCTGCTGCTTTGTAAGCCTTTGAGTGCGTAGCAGTTCCAAGAGCTCCGACTAGAGCAAATACTTTGTCCTTCAAAACTAAGTTAGTAGTTTGCGTTGCAGCAAGTGTTGGTAGGTACTTGTCATCACGGCTGATTAGGTTGATCTTGCGGCCGTAAACTCCACCATTTGCATTGATGTAGCTGAAGTACGCCTTCATTGCGCCTGGAACCTTTCCGTATGAAAGTCCAGCTGAGCCAGTTAGTGGGGACGAGATACCTAACTTGATCTCACTTGCAGTAACTCCCGGAGTTGCAGCTTGTGCTGGCAGGGTGCTTAACACCATTGCGCCAGTTGCAATCACCGCTGAAACGAGGCTTGCTCGCTTCATCTTTTTGTTTCTGATCATTTATTTCCTTCCCTAGGTTTATACGTTAAAACTACTTATTTCTTATGGTGCCTCTTTATTAAGTGCCCTGGACCATTTGGCGTGAAGACGACCGCCAAGATCAGCAGCGCACTCACCAAGAAGCCAGGCAAGATTGTTATAAATCCTTCCGAACCTCCAATACGGGATACTAACGAATCGGCGATTTCAGGTATAGCAACCAGCACCAACCCGCCAAGGATGACACCCTTTAGGTTGTACAGGCCAGTAACAACCGCCCCGCCGAGCAGGGCAAAGGAGAGGCTGAGCGGAAATGCGCTGGGTGAGACCCCGCTAATAAGCATTACCAGCAAACCCCCAGATAATCCGGCCACTCCTGAGCTAATCGCAAAAGCGGTCACCTTTAATCGACCAACATTAATTCCAGACAACTCCGCTGCAATTGGATTATCGCGAAGCGCTCTAAAAGTTCTGCCATATTTTGTTGATAAAAGATTTGCAATAAACCAAACCATTACTAAGGTTGCAAGGGCGCTAATCCAGAAGAACCATTTGTATTGTGAAAAATCTTCACCAAATCTTGCTGGTGGTAATCCAACATCAAAAACAATTCCCTCTTCCGCTCCCAAGATTGGAAATTGATTTGCAAGTGTTGGTAGTGAAATTGCTAGCGCTAATGTGGTGCCAGCTAAATATGGCCCAGATAATCTTGCAGCAATTAAACCTAAAATCAAACCAAATACTCCAGCAACAAGTGCTGCCATGAATAAACCAATAATTGGATGAAGGCCGGCATTAAAAATTGTTAGCGCACCCGCGTATGCACCAACTGCCATAAGTGCACTTTGCCCAAGAGAAAGCTGACCGCTATAGCCAGTTAACAAAATAATTGAGGTTATTGCTAATGCATAGGTAGCAACAAATGATCCTTGGTATAACTCAAGATCTCCTACTCGATCACCAAGTAGTAAGAGCACCCAACCAAATGCAACAAATAAAAGTGTTCGTTTCTTAGTACTTACCTGTTTACTCACCTAAGCACCCCGACTTTTCTTTGCGGCAAAAAGTCCAGAAGGTTTAATCAATAAGACCAGCACTAGCACGATAAAGGCGGTTGGGAAAAACAACTTCTGACTTATATAAGTTGTTGAGAAGTTAATTGCAAAACCTAAAATCATGGCGCCAGCAACCGCCCCAAATAAACTTTCTAAGCCACCGATAACAGCTGCAACAAATCCAAAGACAAGCAGTAAATCCATCGCATTTGGATATAAGAAGTAACCTGGAATATAAAGCATGCCAGCTAATCCACCAGATGCTCCTGCAATTGCCCAACCTAAAGTTCTGACTGCATCAACTTTAATTCCAGATAATCTTGCAATCTCAGGTGAGTAAGCAGATGCTCGCAATGCTAAGCCAATATTGGTGCGCTGAAACAATATAGTCAGTAACAACATCGCAATTGCTACTGCTACCAAAACCAGCAGGTTATAGCTACTAAATGCAATTACCTTTCCCATGACTTTATATCCACCAGTTGAAACCGGTGCTTCAATTGATTGATTTGTAAGGCCCCAGATGAATCCAATAATTGCTTGAATAATTCCAAGTAGTCCTAGGGTGGCAACAACTGGTGCGATCATCACGATTGGGCCAGATTTAACCCGCTTAAATATTGGCCTCATGAAAAATCTATCAATTATTGCGCCAATAATCGCTCCACTTATCACTGCCACAACTAATGCCAACCAGTAGGAACCTGTTCGCTGGATAACTGTGTAGCCAATATAGGTTGTTAAAACAGCTTGACCAGCTTGGGCAAAATTAATCACGCGGGTAGAGCGCCAAACCAAAACAATTGCTAACGCCATTAGTGCATAAATAGCACCGGATGATAAGGATGTAAGGACTGCGGTTATAAATTCGGTCATCTTAGAACCCCAAATAGGCAGAGCGAACTGCCGGATCATTTAGTAGTTTTTCTGCTGAATCTACTGCAACCACAGAACCTAAATTCAAAACAATTCCTTCATCAGCAATCTTTAATGCACCCATTGCATTTTGTTCTACCAATACAACCGTCAAATCCATTTTTTTAACAAATGATTTAATGGTTTGAAAGATCTGTTCAACAATTAGTGGTGCAAGTCCCAGGGATGGCTCATCTAGCAAAAGTAATTTTGGTCGAGCAATTAATGCTCTGCCAATAGCAAGCATCTGACGCTCTCCACCAGAGAGTGAGCCAGCAGATTGCGACATTCTTTGGCCTAAAATTGGAAAGAGTTCAATAACTTCATTTGTTGCCTCTAAAACTGCTTTTTTATCTTTTTGCCAAAGCCCAGTTAAGGCTAAATTATCTTTCACACTTAACTCTGCAATTACAGATTTACCATCAGAGACATGCATTATTCCAGAGCGTGCTAAATCCTCAGCACGTTTACCAAGTATTGAAACCCCATTCCAACTCGCACTCCCAGAAGAGGCATCCTTTAAGCCAGATAAAGTTCTTAGCAGTGTGGTTTTGCCAGCACCATTTGCGCCGATGATCGCCGCCAATTGGCCTTGTGGAACTTTAAATGAGACATTATTTATAGCTCTAATTGCACCGTGATCAATTGTTAAACCTTCAACTATGAGAGTCAATTGTTTACCCCCAAATATGCTTCAACAACCGCTGGATCTCGCCTTACTTTCTCAACATCACCTGATGAAATAACCTCACCAAAGTTGAGTACATAAAGACGATTACAGACTGACATAACTACATCCATATGGTGTTCCACCAAAATAACTGAACATTGAGTGGCTAAGTTATGAATAAGTGAGTTCATCCATTCAATATCTTGCGCGCCAAGTCCACCTGCTGGTTCATCAAGTAAAAGTACTTTTGGCTCTGAAACTAATGCCCGAGCAATAGCTACTCGTTTTGTAACTGGATAAGGAAGTGAATCTGCTCGTTGATCGGCAATGCCTGATGCATACACACGTTCTAATGCGGTCAATGCTCGCTGACGTAATTTCTTCTCATCCTTAAGACTTAAACCAAGTGCGCCAGAGATCAAACCACTCTTAGAACTTTTATTATCACCAATCATCACATTCTCAAGGACTGTCAGCTCTGGAAATAATCCAACACCTTGAAGTGTGCGCGAAATTCCTAAATCAATTAATTGGTGCGGCTTTGGCCATTTATGAGATTTACCATTTATCGAGAGAGTTCCAGATTCCACCTCAGTTAAGCCAGAGAGTGCGTTAAAGAAAGTTGTTTTGCCAGCCCCGTTAGGACCAATTAATCCAACTACCTCATTTTCATTCAAATCCAAATTAACATTAGAAAGTGCTTTCAATCCACCAAATGAAACTGATAGGGATTTAATTGAAAGCAAATTAGCGTTACTCACGAGAGTAGATTCTAGGCACCCGAACTCCAATTCGGGTAACGATTTCATAATTTATTGTTCCGCAAGCCTTAGCCCACTCATCAATCGTGTACTCACCCTGGCTACCATCACCAAAAACAATCACTTCATCCCCAGTTTTTGCTAAGGAATCAGCCCCAAGATCGACCACAAATTGATCCATAGAAACTCTGCCAATTATTGGCGCTCGTTTACCTGCAACAAAAATGCCAGCTGAATGGTTTGCATTTCTTGGAACTCCATCTGCGTAACCAAGAGTTACAACACCAAGTTTGGTATCTGATTTTGTTATGGCAGTTCCTCCATATCCAACACTTTGGCCGGCTTTAACTGCTTTAACAAGTTGGAGTTTGGCAAATAATTTCATAGCAGGTTTTAAGCCAAGTGATTTGGAATCTCCCATGTTAATAACATCAGGAGATAAGCCGTATAAACCAATTCCCCACCTAATTATATTTTTGTGAGCAGCCTCATTACTTAGAGAAGCTGCAGAGTTTGCGATATGAATAAACTCTGGGCTAACGCCAGCATCATTTAATTTTTTAACCTTTTGAGTAAATTCATCTAACTGAGTTTTATTCATTACCTCATTTGGCTCATCCGCCCTTGCAAAATGCGACCAGATTCCAATTGCTTTAATCTCATTTGCCTTTACTGCTTTTACAATCTCAGGGAGTAATAATCCCCAATCATCACCAAATCCACCGCGATTCATTCCGGTATCAATTTCAATGTGAACTCTTGGCACTTTGTTTATAGATTTTCCAACCAGGATAATTTCATTTAAAAGTTCAATAGATGAAACGGAGAGATCAATATCAAGATTTATAGCAGTTTTAAAATCTTCGCCAATGGGTGTTAGCCAAGAAATTATTGGTTTTGTAATTCCATTATTTCTAAGTGCGATCCCCTCTTCAAGAAGGGCGGTGCCAATCCAATCAGCGCCAGCTTTCTCAGCCGCTTTTGCCACATTAATTAAGCCATGGCCATAAGCATCTGCTTTAACAACTGCAAGTACTTGCGCAGAGGATTTACTCTTAATAAATTTTAGATTCTCAGCAATGGCTGCAAGATTTATTTCAGCTCGAGCGCGACTCATAATTAAGTAAGCCTACTTTGAATTAAGAAGGTTGGCGATCAGAGGTGATCGAGCGATCTACGGCAATGATCGCCACAAGTAGTGCTGACCCAATAAACAATCCACCCAAGAGATCTGAAAACCAATGTGTGTTTCGATATAGAGATGCTAAACAGACCCCGGTAGTAACAATGGCAACAAACCATGTTAATCGCATGCCCTCAAATGGATACTTATGAGAGTATCTAAATATTAAATATGCAAAGATTCCCCAGGTTAAAATCGCATTTGCTGCATGCCCACTTGGATATGACAGACCACTGTCGGTGAAAACTAAATCAAATCCAGTACTTGGCTTAGTTCTGCCAAACAATAATTTAGATGCTCCGACCGTTAGATTAAGAAGTAGAAGTGAAAGAATGGAAAGATTGATTGGCCGCCAAGATTTAAACCTTCGACTGATTAAAGCTGCGGTGAATAATAAAATTATTGCAGTCACACCTCTTAACCCAAGATCATCAACTAACATCACCAAAGTCGGAGTTTTACCTGGGGTTATTAAAAGGAAATCACGTTCATATATCCACTCATCAACTCGTCTAATCCAAGTATTTGCTAATACCTGCTGAGTCACTAAGCCGTAGAGAGCTAAAAATAAAAAGGTTAACTTGATTGCAGAGTTCATCTGCTTTTTTCTTTGTTCAGGCATTTTTCTTACTCAACTGTTACTGATTTTGCCAAGTTTCTGGGCTGATCAACATCATTTCCACGGGCAACTGCCATCTCATATGCAATTACTTGCAGTGGAACAACTGCTAGTACTGGTTGTAATAGTTGATCAATTTTTGGAATTCGAATCAAGTGATCGGCGCCAACAAAATCAAATTCACTAATGGCAATTACTACCGCGCCCCGTGCCTTAACCTCTTGAATATTACTTGCCATCTTTTCAGCAAGAACTGAATGCTCAGCCGGCATTATCGCCACCACTGGAGTTCCCTTATCAATTAATGCGATTGGTCCATGCTTTAACTCCCCTCCCGCAAAACCTTCAGCATGCATATAGGCGAGCTCTTTTAATTTCAAAGCTCCCTCAAGCGCAGTTGGATAGCCAACATGTCGGCCTAAGAATAAAACTGACTCTGCATCTTTAAATTTACGAGTTAACTCTCTTAACGGCTCTACAGTTTCTAACACCTGCTCAACCTTTGCTGGCAATGCAGATAACTGTTCAACAATTGCATTCACCTCTTTTTTACTTAAATTATCTAGACTTTTTCCAATCTCTAAGCCAATTAAGTACATAGCAATTAATTGAGTGGCAAAGGCTTTGGTGGAAGCAACTGCTATTTCAGGGCCTGCATGTGTGTATAAAACAGCATCAGATTCTCGACCAATAGTTGAGCCATTGGTGTTGCAAACAGAAAATATTGTGGCACCTTTTGACTTGGCATAACGAAGAGCCA
>Ga0208787_1000392_pt1 | contig 21172 bp, 37 predicted proteins | sample Wag4_2014_7_11_FD_187362 | JGI IMG/M metagenome (GOLD analysis project Ga0208787, IMG submission 187362) | Fresh water microbial communities from Ohio, USA - Utica-2 Time Series HT 2014_7_11 (SPAdes) (version 2) | ecosystem: Environmental > Aquatic > Freshwater > Water tank | place: USA: Ohio...
CCCAGAGCCAGTTCCCCCCTCAGCCTCCTCGCCCATCAGCTCGCCCGGGGTGGGGGCGAAGGCCAGCCAGAGGGGGAACTGCAGGATCGCCACGTCCACCACCTGCTCGGCGGCGTCGATCACGATGAAGGGCAGCTCACCCCGTTCCTCCAGCCGGTCGGCTCGCTCCACCAGGGCGTCCGCCCGCTCGAACAGCACGATGCCGCTGCTGGGGCCGAAATCCTCGCGGCCCAGGCCGAGGCAGTCCTGCAGGCTGCGCCGCCATTCCCCCAGCCGTTCCGGCTGTCCTGCCAGCACCAGGGTCTGCACCTGCTCGCCGTAGAGCTCGCCGAGGATGGCGATGGCGGCCGCGGCCACCAGGCCGTTGCGGTTGCGGCTGCCGCTGCTGGGCTGGGCACCGCGGCCGCCCTGCTCGAGAAACCAGTTCTCCAGGCTGGTGGCGGCGCTGGCCTCCAGGCTGCGGCGCAGCTTCCAGGGGTCGGCGTAGAAATCGGGCTGGCCCTGGAAGCTCTGCAGCCGCTCGCGAATCAGTTCGGCATCGGCGGCGAACAGGTTTGCGGCGGGCAGGGCGGCGGCCCCGGCCTCAGCCGCCGGGGTGGGGCCGGCTGCGGCGGCATCCAGGGGCGAGGGCTGCACCAGCAGGGGCTGGGGCACGAGGTCGATCTGTTCCGTTGCCACCGCCAGGTCCTGCAGGGCCCCCACCAGGTAGTCCTGAAATCCCTTCAGCCGGCGCGCCACGCTGTCGGCCTGGCCGGCGAAGCTGCCGGCGATCTCGGCGCGGATGGCCTCGCGCCGGGTTTCCAGCTCGCCGATCTCGCGCGCGAGCGCCTCGCGGCGTTCGCTGAGCTCTCTCAGGGCCAGCTCCTGCCAGGCGCCGGCGTCGGCCGCTGGGGGTTGGGCCGGCTGGGCCTCCGGGCCTGCGGGGGCCGCCATGGGTTCAGGGGTTGGGGTGTCGGTCATTCCTGGGGGGCTGCGTCACGGGCCAGGTGGGGGAGGCGCTGGCGGAGCTGGCTCTGCAGTGTGACTGGATCAAACAACACTGGCAGCAGGTGAATGCTGCGCTCCTCCCGGAAATAGAAGAGCGCCGGCAGCCCAGGCCAGAACAGGCGCCAGCTCATCCAGTCGCTGTAGGGGAAGCGCCGCAGCAGCTGGTCCTGGCGGCGCACCAGCAGGGCATCGGCGCCGAACTCCAGGCGCAGCACGGCGGTCTGCAGCAGCAGGAACAGGCCAAAGGCGCTCACCGCCAGGGCCAGCAGCGGGGCGCCGCTCCACAGGGGCTGGAGCGCCAGGCAGCCCACCCCCAGGATCACCACCGCCAGGGCCACGCCGTAGTGAGGACTGAGGGTGCACGACCCGGCAGCGGCCTCCTGCAGGGCAGGGCTGGCTGGGGTGCTGGTCGGGGTAGGGACTGGATCCGGGGCTGGGACTTGGTCAGGGGCGGTTGTCATCGAACAACGGATAGCGGGCGGAACGGGTGATCTCAGCCGAACAGGATTTTGGTGAGCAGGGCGTCCATCAGGGCCACTGTGACCAGGATCATCACCACGGCGCCGGTGGTGCTGGTGCCCACCTCCTTGGGGCCGCCGCGGGTGGTGAGCCCCCAGCCGCAGGCGATCACGGCAATCTGCAGGCCGAACACCAGGGCCTTCACCAGCATCGCCGGCAGGTCGCTGGGCTCCATCCAGATGCGCACCGAGGTCCAGAACACACTCGGCGGGATGCTGTAGAGGAAGGTGCTGCTCACCTGGCCCGACCAGATCCCCACCCAGAAGAAGAGCAGGCATTGCACCGGAGCCATGATCACCATCGCCAGCACCCGGGGCACCACCAGGTACTCCACGGGGTCGGTGCGCAGCATGGTGATCGCGTCGATCTGCTCGGTGACCTTCATGGTGCCCAGCTGCGCCGCATAGGCCGTGGCCACCTTGCCGGTGAGCAGGGTGGCGGTGAGCAGGGGGGCGATCTCCCGGGCCAGACCCAGGGCCAGCAGCCCGCCCACGGCGGAATTGGCCCCTTGCTTGGAGAGCTCGGCCACCACCTGGATGTTGAACACGGTGCCCGCGGCCAGGGCCGTGATCAGCACGATCAGGAAGCTGCCGGGGCCCGCTTCCATCAGCTCCTGCATCAGGTCGTTGAACTTGATGCGGCCCCGGGCGATGGCGCTCACCGCCTGGCCGCCGATCAGGGCGCTGGCGCCGAGGCGGCGCAACCAGACCGGCGGCCGCAGCCTGGGTCGGGGCAGGCGGGTCATGGTCATGGGCCGTGGGGTGGGCGATGGGGCCAACGGCGCACCACGATCAGGCCGAGCACCACCAGCACCGCCGGGATCAGCCCCATGCACAGGCGGATGGCAATCAGGGCGCTGGCGGGTTGCTGGGTGCCCTGGGCCGCCTCGTAGCCGCTGACGCTGAGCAGGTTGCCGAAGAACAGCAGGGCCAGGCTGATGCAGAGCTTCTGGCCGAGCACCATCCAGGCGCTGTACTGGCCGGCGGGCTTTTCCGGATCGGCGTCGATGGCATCCGGCAACAGCGACCAGGGGATCAGATAGGCGCAGGAGGCCCCCAGCCCGGCCAGCACGATCGTGACCACCAGCAGCAGCAGTTTGATCTGGTTGCCGCTGGACCCCAGGGGCGAGACCGCCTCATTCAGGGGGGGCAGCAGCATCGCCAGGGCGCAGCCGCTGATCCACAGGGCCGCACCGAGTTTGAGGGCACCGATGCGGCCGCGCTGATGGCTGAGGCTGTTCCAGATCCACAGGCCCACCAGGGTGCTCACCATGAAGGGCAGCAGGATCCAGTTGCTCCAGCTCTCGGGCAGCCGCAGCACCACCGGCAGATAGAGCAGGGCGGCGGTCTGCATGATCTGCAGGCCGCACCAGAGCAGCAGGTACAGCCCCAGCACCATCAGGAACCGGCCGTTGCTGCCCACCCGGCTGAGCAGGCGGCGGGTGGTGCCCTGTTCACGGATCGGCCGCTGGCAGTGCAGGGCCGCTGGAGCGAGTCCCCAGCCGCAGCCCAGGGTGGTCACCGCCACCACCAGGCCCACCAGCACGCCCACCCGCAGGTAGCTGGCGGGGTCGCTGTGGTCCTGCAGCAGCAGGGCCCCCAGCACCACCCCCACCAGGCTGGCGATGATCGAGCCGGTGAAGCGGGCGGTGTTCAGCCGCGTGCGCAGGGCCACATCGCCGGTGAGTTCAGCGGCCAGGGCGGAGTACGGCAGGTTCACCGCCGTGTAGAAGGTCTGGGCCAGGGTGGAGATGGCCACGAAGATCGCGAACTTCACCCAGGTGCTTCCCGGCGGCACCCACCACATCGCCGCCATGGTGATTCCCAGGGGAACGGCTGCGCCCAGGATCCAGGGCAGCCGCGGGCCCCAGCGGCTGTTGGTCTTGTCGCTCAGCCATCCCACCACCGGGTCGTTGATGCCATCCCAGAGCCGGCCTGCCATCAGCACCAGGCCAGCCATCCAGGGGGGAAGGCCGGCGGCGGACGTGTAGAACACGAACAGGTAGAAGCCGATCAGAGAGGCCGACATGCCTGTGCCGGCATCGCCCAGTCCATAGGACCAGAGCAGCCGCTGCCTGTCCCGGCCCCTGAGGTCGGCAGCGTCGGTGACGGGGGTGGCGGGTGCCCTGGGCACGGTGCTGCTGACGGCCTCAACGGGCATGCAGGGAGAAGGCTGATGGCAGGCAGCCATCATGCTGGAGGCTCAGGGCTGTTGAACAGGGCCTCCCGCAGGGCGTGGGCGGCTTGCGGGTGCAGCCCTTGGGGGCCGGGTTCTTCCGTTCAAGCGTCATGCCGGCGGCTGGTTTCCAGGCCCCTGCTAAATTTTCGCATCGCCGGCGGGCGTAGTTTAGTGGTAAAACCTCAGCCTTCCAAGCTGATGATGCGGGTTCGATTCCCGCCGCCCGCTTTTTGTTCTCAATAAGGGTTTTCGACTCAAAACGCCTTGCTGCGACTGGCTTTGGGGCTGCAAGCCTGATCAGGCGCCTGGTTGGCCTTGCCAGACTTTGAGGTGAAAAATCTCACCAAATGTCTCCCATGCCGGCGGCCCGTCACTGGCAGTGAGGTGGACCCCAGCCACCGCGCAAACCCCAGCCCTCGGTGCAGGAGTTGCTGCTGCTGCTCCTGGAGCCAGAAGCACAGCTGCAGGGTGAGGCAGAGGAGGACAGCCTGATGCTCGGGCTCTTTCTCGACTTTCTCAGCCGTCAGGCACTCACAGCGGATCAGGGGCCGGTGCTCTACACAGAAGCCATGGCTGCAGACGACGACGAGCTGCTGGCCAGCGCGAGCGTTGACGCCACAGACGAGACGCACGGGGCATGAGTGTGTCGCTGGTGGGCAGCAATCAGGCAGGGCCCCTGCGCCAGCTCACTCTCCACAGCGATCCAGCACGGCCTGGATCACCGCCGGTGCAATGCGGAAATCGCTCGCATGCAGGGCAGCGAACACGTCTCGGGCAGAAGCGATCAGGTTGCGTTGGCGGGCCAGGCCGATCACGGCGGCGGTGCCGGCCACGCTGAGGCCGAGCTCCTGGGCCACCGCTCGACCGGCGCGCTCATCGATCAGCAGCAGCACCGGCTCGCCGCTGCTCAGGGCCAGGCGGATGCTGGCCGCCTCCCCCTCATCGAGATCGGGCAGCGCCGGCTCGCTGGTGTCTACCGAGGTGGCCTGCAACCAGCCCGCCGCCAGGGACTGCTGGATGGGGGCTTCCGTATCTGGATAGCGGCCCGCGAGCACCTCAGCGATCACCACGTCGGTGACCACAACCTCGGTGAACAGCTGCTGCAGCAAGGGCAGCCCGTTCACCCGAGCCAGCGCGATCAGCGGGCTGGCGTCGCTGATGACGATTGCAGCCACTGCTCCAGGGTGTCGAGATCGGCGTTGGTTTCAGCGGCCGTGAGGCGAATCGCCGGGATGCCGAGGCGGCCGAGGTGGGAGATGAAGCTGGCCACATCCATCTCGGCCACGCGGGCGGCCCGCACCAGCGACAGCTCGCCATCGCGGAACAGGGCCGTCGCCAGCGCCGCCCGCACCCCCGGGGCCTGCAGCACTCCCCCCTCCTCCAGACCGATCAGCACCGCGTCGGGATGGTCGCGGTTGAGCACCACCACCGGAGCGCTGCGCGCCTGGCGCAGGGCCTCTGCCGGGTTGTGCTTGAGCCCGCTCACGCTCACCGCATGCATGGCCCGTTCCTCCAGGGATGACCAGATGGGATCAAGCTAAGGGATAGCCTACAGGGATGAACCAACCCGAGGGCTTGAGGTGGCAAAGGAGGGCATGACCCAGTCCTCCCCACCCACCTGCAGCTGGCGCCCCGGCGACGCCGAAGCCTTGCGGATCGCCCTCTCCATCCCCGTCGCCAGTGCCACCCTGGCGGCACTGACCCCGGCGGAGGTGAACACCCCGGTGTGCACCAAGCGCAAGGGCGTGGCAGGCGGCGTGGTGCCCAACCCGCTGCCCCTTAGCAAGTTGGCGGTGGTGGACTACACCACCGAGCGAGCTGCTGCTGGAGGAGACTGACACCGGGTGGAACCCCGCGGGCCCTTCACCGGCGGTGGTGCTGAACCGGCAGAGAAGCCAGCACATCGGCCAGCTGGCGCTGCTGCTGCCAAGGCTGCAGAACTGGCGCCAGTGCAACCCCGACCCCTTCCGGGGATCGCTGGTGCGGGTTGAGCGATGGAGCAACCCTGCTCACTGCTCATCCAAGGCCTCAACCCACGGCAGGGCGCTCCGCTGTGGGGCCAGCTGGTGTCTCTGCCTGCTGCAACTCTGGCGATTGACAGAGCCGGGTGGCCCTACTGCCCTAGGCCAACGCCCGCCTCTGCCTGTTTGAGGTGGACCGTCCCGAGAGCCGCAACCCCATTCCGATCCGCCGGCATGTGATCGACTGCTTCCTGGAGCAGAGCGGCATCGTCAGCGGCTACAACGACACCGCCCTCACCGACCCAGGCGACGTGCTGCTGCGCGGCTACCTCTGCCGTGCGGCGATCCTGCCGGTGAGCACCAGCAACACCTTCGACTGGCTGGCGGCCGAGCTGAATTGGGCCACACCAGGCTTCCGCGACGAGGCGCCACTGCCCTGGGACCCGGAGCTGCTGGGAACGGTGCAGGCCCCCTGTCAGGGGGTGATGTGGCTGGGGGACCTGGCCCTGCTCCAGCCCGAGGGCGGACTGCCGTCCGGCGGACGGGCCCAGTTCGCCGGCTGCCAGGTGATGCACTTCGGGGCGGACTACGGCCCTGGCGGCATTGGCCTGCTGCTGCAGCCGCTGCTGGGGGAAGCGATCCAGCTGGTGCTCAGACCCCACAGCGTGCTGGTGCTGCGGGATGGCGACACCTTGAACCTGATCGCCGAGCGCTACGGCACCACCGTGGCCACCTTGCGGCGGATCAACCCCCAGCTCGAGAGCACCCAGACGATCACCACCGTGGAGGGGGATTCGCTGGCGGTGCTGGCCGGCCGGCACGGCACCACAGAAACCAAGCTGCGCAGCCTCAACCCGGTGCTGCAGCAGAGCCAGCCCTACGTCACCGGTGAAGGCGAAACCTTGAGCAGTGTGGCGTCCGAGCAGAACCTCAGCCGCTCCCTGCTGCGCCAGTTCAACCCGGAGCTCAGCAGCTGGCCCAGCACTGAGCCGCTGGCGGCCGGCACCACGCTGCTGCTGCCGATCTACCGCTCCACCACCCCCCTCCCGGCCGGGATGCAGCTGCTGGTGCCGGGCTACCTGCCCTCCACGCCGCTGCCGGCGGGGGAGTGGATCTACCTGGCTGCCAGACGCTTGACGCCTGCAGTGGAGGAGGGCGTGGAGTCCGTGGGCTGACGGCCGCAGAAGCTCCCCTCCACTGCGGCTCATGCCGCCTCCAAGCCCAGGTGCTCCACGTAGGGCACAAAGTCCCGGTCGCTGAACAGCAGCGGCAGGTTCGCCTCAATGCAAGCGGTGGCGATGATCCCGTCGATCGTCTTGCGCACCGTGATGCCACGGCTGCGCAGCTGCCGGTAGTTCTCGGCTGCCTTCCAGGCATTGCTGCCGCCCAGCATCGGCAGCAGGGCCAGGGAACGGAACAGCTGGCGGGCGGTGGCAACGTCGCGCTCGTTGCGGAAGCCCTGCATCACCTCCACCAGGATCAGATCACCGATCGCCAGTGGCGTCACCCCGAGCAACCCATCCAGCCGTTCCACCTCAGGGCTGCTTACCCCATTGAAGAAATCAATCCAGACCGAGGAGTCAACAACGATCACGGCTGCTGCTCAGCCGCCTCGGCCTCTCCATCCAGGCGCTGGGCCTCCAGATCCCCTTCCCAGCGAAGGCGCCCCCGGAAGGAACGGATCCCTGCCTGCTGCTGCAGCTTCACCAGGGTGCGCAGGCCCAGCTCGACCGCCTCCCGCTTGCTGCGGGCACCGCTGGCCTGCATCGCCTGCTTCATCAGGGCGTCGTCAATGACGATGTTGGTGCGCATGCCAGGCCCCAGGGGCAATGTGTAAAGCCTAGGCCGGGCATACACATCGGGACGGGTTGCTGGTGCGGCTGTGGCGGACCAGCGCTGAAGCCTCAGGCCGCCAGCGGCCAGTGCACCACCCGCCCCCGGGCCGGGGTGAACAGGAATGTCTCGGCATCGATGCGGTGGGTCTGGCCGTCGATCGCCTCCATGCCGCCGCAGGCGAAATCGATCAGCCGCTGGGCCTCCCCGTCGTCGGCACCGCTGGCATTGAGCACCACCGTCTGATTGGCCTTGACGGCACGGATCAGGGCTTCGGCGTCCTCCAGCTGGCGCGGGTGAAACACCAGCAACTGGGCGCCGCGGGGCGGGGTTGGGCTGTCCATGGCCGCTGCTCTGCCAGGGAAGGGGGTAAGAGCGTACCGGCTTTTCACGCTGGTGGTCCGCTCGCCAAGCCACTTCGCCAGCGAGCCGTTGGAGTGGCGTTCAGCGGCGCACCGGCACCACCTGCATGCCGATCGGAGCCAGGGCGATCAGCGCAAGCTTGATGTGCTGGAAAATCTGGTACAACGGCACACTGGCATTGCTGCAGCCATGGGAAGGCTGGTGGTCTCGCCTGCTCTGGCCAGCGTCCCCACAGACCGTGCGGATGTTGATGCTGCCCTTAGCTTGGTTTGATCCAGGCAGCGCTGATGGGACCTTTCTCCTTCACGGCTGAGATCAGGGAGGACCGGACCCTGCAGCTGCCGGCTGGAACTCCCACCGGTCGTGTGACCGTGGCGATCACCCCTGCCGATGAGACCGCACCAACAGGCCGCAGGCTGCTGGCCAAGCTCTTGGACCTCCAGGCCGCCATCCCCGCAGCCGAGGGCCTCAGCCAGGAGCAGATCGACACCGCACTGGAGCACGAGCGGGCCGGCTGGCGCTGAGGCATGCGGCTCTACCTCGATTCATGCGTGCTGATCTATGCCCTTGATGGGTCTGAGCAGCTGCGGCGCCACACCCTGCAGCAGCTGGAGGGCTACGGCGATTCTGATTGGGTGATCAGCGATCTGGTGCGCATGGAATGTCTGGTGGGTCCCTTGCGCACGGCCGATCAGATCCGCCTGCTGGCGTTCCGCAGTTTCTTCTCCGACTTCAGCGTGGTGCCCCTCCATCCGGAAGTGATGGAACAGGCGGCCGAGCTGCGAGCCTCCACCCGGCTGCAGACAGCGGATGCAATCCATCTGGCTGCTGCTGTGCACTGGGGCTGCGATGCGCTGCTCACCAATGACCGCGCCTTCCAGCTCTCCCAGGCACCGATCGAGGTGCTGCGTCTCGTAGCGGATCAGCCCAGCATCCCTCCGGCCTGACACCTGGGCCCATGGCAACAGGGAGAGCGAGCGCAGCCCGGACGGGGCGCCCGCAGCACCACAGCCGTGATGGGTGATGCCCTCTTCCTTCTTCTCTGCTTCCCCCGCCGCCATCAGCGGCACCGCTCCAGCCCCCCTGGCCCTTGCCGCTCCCTGGCAGGTCTACCGCCAGCACCAGCAGCAGCCCAACCAAGGCCCTGCTGGCTCCACTGCTCCACCAGCCGCTGATCTCGATCCCTTCGACGAAGTCGACGACGAGGCCAGCAGCCTCGACGACGGCTCTGCCGGCGATGACAGCTATGAGCCCAACCTTCCACAGGACTCCGGCACCGGCAGCGGCGACCACGACGATCCCCCTGTTGCGCCCTCCAGCAGTGCTGATCCCCTGCGGGCCGAGCGCCGCCGCAGCAACCAGCTCGAAAAAGAACTGCGCAAGGCCCGTGCCCAGCTGTCGCGGTTTTCGGAGATCAACCCGGACGAGTACGCCCGCCTGCAGGACGCCGAGCGCAAGCGCGAGGAGTTCGAGCGCCAGGTGGGCGAGCGTGAACGCCAGCTCAATGAGGCCAACCTGCGCCGCGTACGCAGCGTTGAAAAAGAACGGGACGAGGCCCGCTCCCAGGTGCAGAACCTCCGCAAGGAGCGCTTGATGGAGCGACTCTTCTCAGTAGCGGAAGGCCGCGTGGGCGGCGACGAGCGGGGCACCTTCTTTGACACCTGCGTGACGCTGTGCGGCGGCCACTTCCAGCTGGGGGATGTGGACGGCCGCGAACGGCTGCTGCCGTTGGACGGCAAGGGCCAACCCCTCACCGCCGATGGCGTTGCTCTCTCTGATGGGGACTACATGGAGGAGCTGCGCCGCCACCCGGTGTACAGCTTCCTGTTCCAGCAGCGCAGTGGCCTCTATTCGGCTGCTGTGCCTGAAACGGGCCATGAGAACGGCGGCGCGGTGAACCTGCAGACCCTGAGCACCGCCGAGCTCTATCTGGAGGCCGTCAAGGGCACCACGCCCCGGGCTGCTGCACCGCGGCGCTGATCACCCAGCCGGGAAGGAGCGATGGCCTGGACTCTGGTGTTCTGGCGCAACCGATCCACCGCCACGGTGGTGCCGGCCGCCAGCGCCAGCCAGGCCCGCTCCCGTGCCCAGCGCAAGCAGAAGAAGGGCTATGGGTCGATCGTGGCCGCCCGCCGCGCCAATGCTCAGGACAGCCAGCTGATTCACCGCGGTGTCTGGGTGCGGCGACGCCGCGATGGTTCCAGCCCCCGGTTCGGCAGTGCTCGCTCTAAGGCCCGGGCCCGCCGGCAGCGCAGCAGCTACCGGCACTGGTTGAATCGCCTGGCTCGAGCCCAGCGGCGGCGTGCCCCTTACCGCACCGCCATTCCCCGGAGGAGAAAACCGCCGGCAGACAGGGCGCCTGCTGGTAGCTACCGTTGATGGGTACCACGAGGCCACTGCTGTTGGACACCGCGCGTCTGTTTCAGTCGGGCCGCAGCCAGGCGGTCCGGCTGCCCAAGGATTACCGCTTCTCTGGCCGTGAAGTGGTGGTTAAGCACTTCGGCAATGGCGTGCTGTTGCTCCCCATGGACGATCCATGGCAGACCATGGAGGCAGGACTTGCGGCCTTTGAGCCCGGATTCGAGCTGCAGCGGAACCAGCCAGATCAGCAAGCGCGCCCGGACATTCACCCTGATCTGCCGCCAGATGCGATCCAGCCATGATCCTGCTGGACACCAACATCTGCATCTACATCATTAATGCTAAACCAGCTGCTGTGTTGCAGCGTTTTCGGCAGTACCGCATTGGGGAGATCGGCGTGTGCAGCGTCGTGGCGGCGGAGTTGGCCTATGGCGTAGTCAAGAGTGGCTCACTCCGCAATCGCCAGGCGCTGGAGATGTTTCTGGCGCCACTGACGATCCTTCCATTTGATGAGCCTGCCGCCTGGGCATACGGCGAGCTACGCGCTGTGCTGGAGCGCAAAGGCACGACGATCGGTTCACTGGACATGCTGATTGCAGCTCATGCGCTCAGTCAGCAGGCCCTGCTGGTCACTAATAACACCGATGAATTCACCCGAGTGCCAGGCCTGCAGCTTGACAATTGGGTGGTGGATGCTTAGGCAGCCCAATGCGAGCCTGCTCGCTGGGCTCTGGCGCCGTGCAGAGAGCAACCGTTGCTGCGCCACTTTCGATGGGGCGCCCTTGACTACGCCGAGATCCGATAGACGGTATGGAGCTGCTCCGCTCAGGTTGAGGCCTGCTCAGCCCGTTGAGAGGGCAGCGGGAAGCCCGGCCACCATCGGCAGCCGGGCCTGATCCCCCAGGCTCAGCAGACCGAGACGGTGCAGCCGGGGGTGCCTTGCAGCTTGCGGGCAAAGGCGAACGCCTTCTCGGCGGGGATCAGCCGCATTTTCTTGACGGGCTTGCCGCGGCGGCCAAAGAACTCGACCTGCCGAGTGCCTGCAAGCAGGCAGACCTCAGAGGAGCAGCAGGGCCTGATCGATGGGAAGCGGATCGGCCGGATCGGGACATTCATCGGCGGCAACGCTATGGCGAAAGAGAATCCCGACCGTTTACCCCGGCAACTGGAGCAATGAATCGGGAGCACGTCACGGTCAGTCGTCCAGCTGGGAGCAGGGCTGAAGGCCTTCGCTCACCAATCCCGATCAGCGAGGGGCCAGCAGCAGCTTCAGATCGGCGGGACGGCGCCGGCGACCAGTTCGTCCAGCAACGCTTCCACGCGTTGCTGGAGCTGGGTGATCGGATCAGCGGACCCTTCGCCAAGATCCTTCACATCCCAGAAGCGGATCCTGGTTTCCCACTGGGGAAATCGGGTCTGCACCATCGGCCGATGGGCCTCGGCATCCACGGCCACCACGGCATCGGCCAGCTCCAGATCCCCTTCCACCACCTGACGGGGCATGGCCAGCGTGGCGGGATCCAGCACCAGCCCCCGCTCGCCCAGTGCCGCGATCGCTTCAACGGCCATCGGGCCCACGTTGCCGCTGCTCACTTCCACCTGAAGCCCGGCCGAACCAGCCCGATAGCTCTCCTGCAGCTGGCGCGTCCCCACGCAAAGATTGAACCACTGCTCGGCAAAGCGGCTGCGGAAGTAGTTGCCTGTGCAGAGAAAGAGAACGCGCACCATCACAAACAAGGGTTGATCGAAATGGCGAGCTGAAACAAACCTGCCTCTCGATCCTCGCAATGCACTGGCTGTACTCAGGTGTTCAGGAACACGCCTGCCTGCCCCCCCCGGGCTGCACTGGCCCAGGAAAGCGCCTGCGCCAGGCCGAGCAATCCATCATTCAGGCGCCGCCAGCCCTGATTGAGCAGGAGTGGCAGCGCTTCCAGGCTGCCGATGCCCCGGGCCTCAGCAAACCGGTGAGCGGGACAGAACAGAAATGGGAGGCCCTCCTGCAGCTGCGGCCAACGTCCAGCCCGGTTGGTCCAGCCCGGTTGGTTGGTGAAACTCTTTTCCAGGGGCGGAGCACGGAAGGCCCTGCTGCACCCACTGCACACCGCAGCCGATCGGTTCAGCGGGGGCTCTCCACCACCACCGCCCAGCCCTTGCCTGGTTTCACAAGGCAGTAAGCGCTTGCGGCGATGGTCTCGACCATCCAGCGCTCGCCGAGGTTCAGCTGTGAGAGGCGCAACCCCATGCCGTTGGCGTTGAGGCTGGCTCCTCTGATCAAATCCACCCAGCTCCGTAAGGCAGATCGCCTTACAATTGATCCATGGCCACCGTGACGCTCACCAGCAAGGGACAGCTGACGCTTCCGCGGCAGTTGCGAGATGCGCTCGGCCTGACGCCTGGTGCCCGTTTGCAGGCCTCCATCGACCGGCACGGTCGGTTGGTGCTGGTGCCCTCCAAGTACGAGCCGGAGGAGCTGTTTCGCCATCGCCCCAAGGTGAATCGGGTGATGAGCACCGACGACATGGACCGGGCCATTGCCCTGGCCGCTGGCGGTGAGGACGCTTGATACCAACGTGGTGGTGCGGCTGCTGATCGGCGACGATCCACAGCAGACGCCGATCGCCGAGCAGGCCTTTCTCGCTGCCATCGCCAGCGGCGGGGTGTACCTGCCGGTACTGAGCTTTGACCGTCGCTTCTCTGGCTGTGAAGGTGTTGAACTGCTCGGGCCAGGTTGAGCGTCCAACCGACAGCCCGGCCACCAACCGGCAGCCGGGCCAGAGCCCGAGGGGCTCAGCAGACCGAGACGGTGCAGCCAGGGGTGCCCTGCAGCTTGCGGGCAAAGGCGAACGCCTTCTCGGCAGGGATCAGCCGCATCTTCTTGACGGGCTTGCCGCGCCGGCCCAGGAGCTCGACCTCACAGGGAGTGGTGCCGAGCTTCTGAACTCCTGGCGGATAGCGGTGAACCACAAGCAGGCGGACTTCACAGACGGGGCCTTGGGGAGCGGCCATGGCTGGGGTGGAGCGGAGAACACCGACCAGACGCCCCGCAGGTGAGTGCTGGCCAGGGGCGAGCAAAGCGAGCCTTGCGACAGCCCTGGCCAGCGCAAGCCGTAGGGGCATGCTGCGGAGAGGTTTCGCTCCGCCCGGCCAGCCAGCTTCCAGTGGCAACAGTGCAAGTGCCGTGCTGATCACTCACCGCGCCAGGCGACAAGAGGTGCTGGCTCTCCTGGGATCGAGGACTGGCCAGCTGCTCCCGTCAGGATTGATGCGGCTGCCGCGGAACGGCTTCTTGGTTGCCCGTCCTGCAGCCCCCCAGCTATCTCGTCCCTGATTCAGCCCGGCCCGCCTGATGGCCTGGTCTGCCGCAGGCCTGAGCCGCGGAGCCCGAGTAGGCGCGAGAGGCGGAGCAGCCCAGTCCCCGGTGGCTGTTCGGCTGCCAACAACCGTTGCCGGGTGCTGCGGACTCCCCCGGCCCTGGCTGCTTGGCCAGACCCCAAAGGAGCCCCCAGCAGGGCCTCAGTAGCCCATGCCGGCCACCCCGGCCTCGGCCATCAGCTCCCGCTGCTCACGCTCCGCCGCCAGCAGGTGCTGGCGGATCTCCAGCTCCAGCTCCAGCTGCAGCGCCTGATCGATCTCCTCCACCCGCGCCATGCAGCGCTGGATGGCCGGCAGCACCTCCTCCTCCAGGAGCGTGAGCTCCTCTTCTCCATAGGGCCGATCAATCCAGGTGCGCCGCAGCGGCCGGCCGGCATGGCCCCTGAGGATCGATTCGATGGCTTTGCCGCAGGACTCCAGCAGCAGGAATGGATCCTCCTCTGGCCTGCAGAACGGAGAAGCGGCAGATGAGAGCCTGGCCATGGTGATCGGCGCCAGGAGCGGCGCAGCGACGAGACCGAACCCAGCGGAGGCCCGACGTCAGGAGGGCCTCCGACTGGAGAGGCCCGGAGCAAGCCCTCCCCGAAGTACCAACCATTCCGCTGCAAGCCATCCGCGAACGGGGGTGCCAACCTGGGCGTCATTCGTCCTCCAGGTGGGGAGCGCCCGTGGGAATCGCAATCGAGCTCAGTGACCAGCAGGCCCAAGCCCTGAGCGAAATAGCACGCCGTCTCCATGTCAGTGAGGCCGATCTCGCTGCTGCAGCAGTGCGGGATCTGGTTTCACGGCAATCGGTTGATTTTCAGGCCGCTGCGGATCGCGTTCTCATCAATAACCAGGAGCTCTATCACCGGCTGGCCTGATGCGCTGGTTGAGCCTGGCGGAGCTGCTGGAGCTGCATCGTCGCCTGATCGAGCAGACCGGAGGTATGCCGGGCCTGCGGGACCTGGGCCTGCTGGAGGCCTCCCTTGCCCAGCCCCACCAGAGCTTTGGCGGCGTTGATCTCTACCCAGGGCTGAATGCCAAGGCCGCAGCGCTGGGGTTCTCCCTGATCCAGAACCATCCCTTCGTGGATGGCAACAAGCGGATCGGCCATGCCGCAATGGAAACAACCCTCGTGCTGAACGGCATCGAGTTGACCGCCTCTCTCGATGCCGCTGAGGCCGTTGTGTTGGCCGTGGCCAGCGGCGATCAGCTGGCCAGCTCCTCGGTGTGAGCGAGAAAACACTGGGCCGCTGGCGCAAGGCCGGCTTGTTCCGGGCTGGGGTGCATTGGCGCCGCAAATTCCCAAGCATCAATTCACCAGTGCTGTATCACCTGGAGCGTTGCAACGAAGCGATGAATGAAGCGACGGCCCGCACGCCCCATCTCCTCGAGAAAAACTGAGCCATTCATTCACGGCAACAAAGGCCCTGGTTCAGTCCGCTACTGGACCAGGGCCTTTTGTTGGAGTGGGCCAGGTTGTTGGAGTGGGCCAGGCCTTATGCCTGCTGGGATGGCTTGGAATCGGCCAGTGACGCCTGAGAGGGTCCAGAAGGGCTTGTAGGGGAATCAGCCGCCGGAGGCGCCCTGCTGATTTTTCTGTCTCCGGCAGCCGGAATTTGAGTCTTGGGGAAGGCGGTGCCTGGTGGGTTTGCCCACAATTTGCCCACACCGCCAAAGAAAAAGGGGCCCGGCATCGCCGAGACCCCTTGGTATCACTGAATCGGGGCGACAGGATTCGAACCTGCGACCTAGTGCTCCCAAAACTCTCTTTTCTGACTTTTTCAGACCCCGCACCGCCGCTGAGATCTCACCTGAGAACCCTTGCTAACAAAGGCTTTTGAGCTGCAAGTGCGTGACAGGCAATGCCCAGCCATGCCAGGCTTTTGGGGTCGATTTGCTCACATATTTGCTCACATGGGCAGTTCTAGGGCCTCGTGCACGTGGGCATCGGTGCTGCGCTCCGGCCTGCGCCTCTCCCTTTCCCAACGGGGCACGAGCAGCGGCTGGCGCGTCTCCGATTTTCGGGGTCGCACGCGCCTCACGGTGGATGGCAGGGCCGGGCGTCATCAGGCGCTGCTGCCCATCGAGTGGAGCCACGAGCAGGCCGATGCCATTCGAGACACCGTCTTGACCATTCACGATGCGTGCCTCGCTGGCTCCTCCCTTGATCAAGCCATCCACGCAGCACTGGCCGCTGATGAGCCGACCACCGTTTCGGACAGGGGACCGATCGATTGGCCTGCCCTAGTGGAGCGGTTCAAAGAGAGGAAACTGAGCAGCGGCGCCATCAAGCCGCAGACCTGGAGCAGCGTGTATCAGCGGCGCATGGCTGAACTGCTGGCCGTCTTCGAGGGCAAGCGTCCGCCTACCAACCCCCGGGAGCTGCTGGAGGCGGTTACAGCCCGCTGGTCCAAGCAACCTGGCTCCCGCGGCCGGCAGATCCAGGTGCAGCAGACCGCAGCGCTTCTGCGCTGGGGGGTCGACAACGGCACCTTGCCCCCGGAGTGGGCACCACCGCTTGATCTCGATCCCTACGTGGGTCGCAAGCGCGCAGCGAGAACCATCACCACCCCGCTGGAGGTGAAGCACATCCTGGAGTTGGTGGAGGCCATCCCCGACGCACGATGGCGGTTCGCCTTCCAGCTGCTGGCGGCCTATGGCCTGAGGCCGGAGGAGCTGCAGCACCTTCAGATCCGACGCGATCGCCTGTGGTGCGAGTACCGAAAAAGCACCAGTCGCGGCGAAACCCAGCCCAGGCCCCTGCGTCTCCTTCCCTGTGACGACTGGGCTGAAGGCTGGAACTTGCTGGAGAAGTTCAAGAGCCAGCCATTGCCGCCGATGCGTCCTGGCTATGGCGCCGAGGATCTGGGTCTCTACATGCGCAGGCGGCGCCGCTGGCAGGAGCTCCGCCAGGACTACGAAGCAGCCGGCGAGAAGCTCGTTCTGTATTCGGCCCGGCATGGCTATGCGCACCGAGCGCACCTGATCTGTGAACTCCCCCCCAAGGTCGCTGCTGCGGCCATGGGACACAGCGTCGAGACCCACCTGGCGTCTTACAGCAAGTGGTGTGGCGATGACGTGGTGGACGACGCCTTTGAGCGGGCCGCGAGACGGCTTGGCCGATGATGAACGTCACGGATGCGTTCCACAGCACTCACCGGGTTCTGCTGGCAGCTACCTCAACGGTCCCTGGTGCTGAGCCGTCCTGCGGCCAGGAATTTCAAGCGGCCACAGAGCACCTGGGCAACCTATCGCTCCCGTACCCGCGCCACCAGGCAACGTATCACTCGCTCTAGCCTGCACTAACTGGGAGTGATACGTTGCTTTCGGTGCACCTGATTAGGACTGATCGCTCCCATCCACCATGAATGCCAAGGAGCTACGGCTGGCCCAGATGGATGCGGTGCTGCAGGAGGTCGCGAGTCATCCGCTGCCGCCACGACCGCCGGCAGGCTGGCTGCGGGCCATCCGCGAGGCCCTGGGGATGACCTCCGGCGTAGTGGCAGAGCGCCTTGGCGTGACGGCTTCTGGGGCACGCAAGCTGGAGCAGGCCGAGGCAGCCGATGCCATCACACTCGGCACCCTGCGGCGGGTGGCCGAGGCCCTCGACTGTGATCTGCAGTACGCCCTCGTGCCCAGGCGCCCGTTGGGTGAGATGCGATGGCAGCAGGCCCTGCACCTTGCCCATCAGTGGCAGCAACGCGCTGGCCGAACCATGGCTCTTGAGGCCCAGTCCGTTGCGTCACCCTCTGCAACGGCAGATGAGCGGCTCGAGGACATGGCCGAAGAGATCCTTCGCACAAGCGGCACCCGACTGTGGGATTGAACGAGGGCTTACCGGCCGGGGCGACGCCCCTTGATGGGGACGAGCTGGAGGGGCTGCTGCCCACCCACCTGGTGAATCGCAGCCAGCTCAACGAATGGGAGCAACTGAACATCGAGGCCGCCCTGCTCTGGCTGTCTCTCCAGCGGCGGCCCCGGCCGCTGGAGGAGAGCTGGCTGCGGCGTCTGCATCGCGAGATGTTCGGCCAGAGCTGGCGCTGGGCCGGGCATTACCGCAGCAGCGACAAGAGCATCGGTGCTGACTGGCGGCAGATCCGCATGCAGGTGCCGGCCCTGCTGGCGGACGTTGCTTATCAGGTGGAGCACCAGGTGGATCCAGTGGACCAGATCGCCATCCGTTTCCATCACCGGCTGGTCTCCATTCACCCCTTCCCCAACGGCAACGGTCGCCATGCGCGCCTGATCGCTGACGTCTTGATCGAGCAGCTCGGTGAACCACGCTTCTCCTGGGGAGGCAGCAGCTCCCTCGTCGATGCCTCAGCCCTGCGCCAGCAGTACATCGCGGCTCTCCAGCAGGCCGACCGCGGTGACGTCAGCGCCCTGCTGGCCTTTGCACGAGCGAGCTGAGCAATCGCCGCAGGGCTCCGGTCGGATTCGCTGTGCGCACCTATCGGTGCGACGACGGCCGTCCTTCAGCGTGCCACGGCTGCGCCGTGGCGTGCATCGGCCAGCCGCCGCCGCCCTCCGCTCCGGGGCTGGTGTGGGGGTGGACAGGCAAGGTTCTCGCCCGCGGCTGCGGTGCCGCCGCTGTCCCAGGCCAAGGGTGCAGGGTTGGGGTGCTTGGGGAGCCGGTCGAGCACCTCGCGCGGCTGCGCGGCCGGCGATTGAAGAAGATCGAGTGTGATCAAGTTGCTGCGCTTAATGGTGATGGATCCGAGTCGGTCCTGGATGGCGCTGATTTCCGCAGGGCCATTGCAGCACAGCCGGTCTGCCTGCTCACAAGTGCATCTGTACTGATAGAATAAGGGCTGCGCCAAAGGCCACGAGCCCATCGCCTGCGGCAACCTCATCCCCTGGTCTCGCCATCACAGCCGCGTAGTTGATAGCGGCTGTGATGCCCCGATCAGTTGTCACTTGTCGCACCAATCGGTGCGCCTCGCTATTCGGCAACTGAATCCATGGCTCTTTGTATTCCATCGAGGCCGGAGATCGCTCCGGCTTGCTCCCTGGTGATCGCGGCCGGGGGCGGCCGTGATCTGGCCTGGCCCCATCAGCGGGTTGCAGCAGAGCTGCTCGCCCGCAGTGGCGGCCGGCTGGTGCATCTGGTTCTCCATGGCGGGGCCCGCGGGGCCGATGCCGCCATCGCCCGCGCCGCCGATCAGCTGGGCTGGTGCTCCCTGGTGATGCCGGCCCAGTGGCAGCAGCACGGCCGCGCCGCCGGGCCGATCCGCAACCGGGAGCTGCTCCAGCAGGCCATCGCCCGCGCAGAAGCCCACACCTCCCCCACCTGCCTGGCCTCGGTGCTGGTGGTGGCGTTCCCCGGCGGTCCCGGCACCGCCTCTCTGGTGCAGCAGGCCCGCCGCCTGGCCTCTCGCTCGCCGGTGCCAATCGCCGTGGTGGAGGTCAGTCCATCGGCCGGGCTGTGGGCCATCCCATCTCCAGAGCTTCCGCCTGGCGCCTGAGGCCCCGGCCATTGCATCCGCTCTCTCCTTTCCCCATCAGCTCTCACTGTCATGGCCGTTCTTACCCCTATCCCTGCTGCTCCAGTCGCTGCCCCTGCCCAAGCGGCTGCCCCCTCGGCATCCGGCCCCTCCTGCTCGATTCAGCGCTCCGGATCGCTCTGGCAGCTGGGCATCGAGTCCCAGGAGCTCACCACCGCCATCGGCCAGCTGGCCGAGCAGCTGGAAACGGACGACCCTGAGCAGCGCGCCCTGGCCCTCGCCGAGCTGGAAGCCGCCCTGCTTGCAGAAGAGGGCAACAAGCAGGCCCTCGCCGCCAAGGCCGATGCCACCTGCTGGGTGATTGAGCACCTCCGCGGCCAGAGCGCCTACCGCCAGCAGCAGGCCAAGCGGCTCACCGCCCTGGCCACTGCTGACAACAGCCGCGCCGATGCCCTGGAGACATCCCTGGTGCTGGTGCTCACCCGCCTACAGCCCAAGTCCACCCGCTTCAGCTTTCCCAACCACGAACTCACCTCCCGCAAGTCCCAGGCCATCGAAATCGACGACGAAGAGCGACTCGATCCCCAGTGGCTCACCACCACCACCAAACCCGACAAGGCTGCCATCAAAGAAGCGATCAAAGCCGGCCAGCAGATCCCCGGCGCCCAGCTCCTCTCACGCCGCCTCTGGCGCATCACCTGAGGGGGGCAGAGCCCCCTCGATACGGGTCTGCTGCAGGAGCGGGTCCACACATCACCGATCAACCAACCCCAGAGCCATGAATCTCTCCAGCTACGCCAGCTCCACCGCCACAACCACACCCACCACCCCTCGGCCCAAGGGTCACATCTGGTCCACCCGTCTGGGCAGCTGGGTGGTGCCGATCCTCCGCAAGAACAGCCGCCGGCCCTCGCCAAATCACATCTTCTGCAGCGAGCCGCCCTGCTGGCTGTTGATCGAACCCCTCGATCAAGCCAGCACCGCCAGCTGATCGCCGGCTTTCCATCCACTCCTGTTCTGACCGCACACCTCACCCCCTCATCGCCATGAACTGCACCTTCTCCACCGAGCAGATCAGTGCCCTCTCCGCCCCGCTGGATCGCGCCAAGGTGCGCCAGCGGCGCCAAGGGCGCAGCCAGGTGAGCTACCTGGAGGGATGGCAGGTGATCGCCGAGGCCAACCGCATCTTTGGCTTTGACGGCTGGCAGCGTGAAACCGTCGCCCTCCGCTGCGTCCACCAGGTCGAGCGGCTGATCGGAGAAGAGCAGCGCCCCGGCTGGGGTGTCACTTACACCGCCCGGGTGCGCATCAGCGTCAGCGCCAGCACTGCCGGCCAGCCGGCGTTGATCCGTGAGGGATGTGGCGCCGGCCATGGCATCGACACCGACCTGGGCCAGGCCCACGAGTCCGCCCTCAAGGAAGCCGAAACCGATGCCATGAAGCGGGCGCTGATGACCTTCGGGAATGCGTTCGGCCTGGCGCTCTACGACAAACAGCAGCGCGAGGTCACAGGCGGGGCCAGCAGCGGGAGTGATCGCCCCAGCACAGTCCAGGCCAGCCGGCCCAGGGCAACGCCGCTGCGGGTGGTCCCTCCAGCACCAACCCCAGCGTCAGCCAGACCCCAGATAGACGAGCAGCAGGCCCAGGCCGCGGCGACACCGAACACTGAGCCACCCTCAGCGCTGCCAACCGCAGCAGCCCAACAACCCGCAGACGATCCCGGCCTGGCACCCCTCGATCAGGCCACCATCCGCCAGCTGCACGCCACCATCCGCGGCCTGCCCGCGCCGGTGCTGGAGGGGTTCAGCAAGGCCTTCCGCAAGCGCTTCCAGGTGCCGGCCGATGCACCCTCGATCGCCGATCGCATCTGCCAAAGGCGCCACCACGAGTGGATCGAGACATTCATGGTGTCGCACCGATAGGGACGCTCAGCAGAACAGCACCGATAGGGGCGCTCAACAAAGCAGCCCCATCCGGTAGGGCTAACTAACGTTCAAAAGTCGGCCAGGATGGGGCCATGAGCACGCAACGCGAACTCGGCTGGGGTGGCTGCACGGCGGTGGAGCGAGATCCCCAGCGCGTCAGTGGAGCCTGGGTGTTCCGCGGCACGCGAATCCCGGTGGCTGCTCTGTTCGAGAACCTGGAAGACGGCATCACCCTGGCTGAATT
>Ga0208787_1000393_pt1 | contig 21074 bp, 18 predicted proteins | sample Wag4_2014_7_11_FD_187362 | JGI IMG/M metagenome (GOLD analysis project Ga0208787, IMG submission 187362) | Fresh water microbial communities from Ohio, USA - Utica-2 Time Series HT 2014_7_11 (SPAdes) (version 2) | ecosystem: Environmental > Aquatic > Freshwater > Water tank | place: USA: Ohio...
CAGGTTCTAATTTGTCCATTCTTTCTACCACTGGTAACACTTCTGTATCCAAAAATTGGCTACACATGTCACGCACCATCAACTGCTCTTCGTTGAATTCTTCTGGAATGAAAACATCTTCGGATTTCACTTCTTTAATGATCCATTCTCCACCTTGGATTGTCGTTGCCATAAAATATAATTTAATTATTTACTATTCTCGTATACGCGTTGAAAAACACTTTTCACAATTTCTATTTCTTCTTTACTTATGCCTTGTAATGCCTCGTTCATAGTTTGATTAGCTAAGTTGTAAGTCGATTCCTGTAAGGGTTTTGCGGCATCTGTCAAATACACCAAGTTGACTCTTCTGTCATCTTTAGATGCAATTCTTTCAACCAATCCTAATTTTTCAATATTGTCTATCAGTCTAGTGATACTGGCTTTGTCTCTGAAAGTACGCGTGCATAATTCTTGTTGGCTCAAACCATCTTCTTTCCATAAATGGTATAAGATGGACCATTGTTCAATGGTAATTTCTAATCCTGCGATTCGGAAATTCTTTTGTAATCTTCTTGCAACAGCAGTCGTCGCCATGCCATTGATGACGCTATATAATTCCCCTCGCTTAAATTGGTTGTTTGACATATAGTTAGTTATGCAACTATTATAAAAGTACAACGATTTTAAGGATTCTACCAAATATTTACCCTTTAACTTTGCCACATGGAGTATCTATTGGATTGGGCTGCAGTCATCTTAACTATTATGTATGCTATTATCTTAATGGCTTACCGCTTTTGGTTTGGCAAAATGCGTGTATTCCAGTTCAACCAAATAGAAGCGCTTAGCCCCAACCAGTCAACTACCCAATTTACCATTATTATTCCTGCCCGTAATGAGGCTGCCAATATTAAAGCTTGCGTGGATAGTATTTTGAATCAGGATTATCCTGGTGCTGCTTTTGAAATTATTGTGATCGATGATTTTTCTGAAGACGATACGACTTTTATTGTCCATGCTTTAAGTCAGCAACATCCTCAAGTACGTTTATTGAAATTAGCAGATCATTGTAAAGAAGGGGAAACCTTGGCGTATAAAAAAAAGGCGATAGAAATTGCAGTGGCTCAAGCGAAAGGAGATTGGATATTAACCACCGATGCAGATTGTATTGTACCTAAAAGATGGTTGCTTTTATACAATGCGTATATCCATCATCATCAACCTTGTTTTGTAGCGGCGCCTGTGATGTTCATTAAAACTGCAGGTATTTTAAATCAATTTCAAGTATTAGATTTTTTAGCATTACAAGGTATCACGGCCGCTGCAGTGGGCGCTGGCAAACACTCTATGAGCAATGGAGCAAATTTAGGTTTTGAAAAAACTGCATTCATTGCGGTAGGTGGTTACCAAGGTGTGGACCATATTGCGAGTGGGGATGATATGTTTTTAATGCATAAAATGAAACAAACTTTGCACAAACCTGTTGGTTATTTATTTCATCCCGATGTGATTGTATTGACGGCTGCAATGGATACTTGGAAAGGTTTTATCATGCAAAGAATTCGTTGGGCGAGCAAAGCGAGGTATTATGATGATCGTTCCATTACCATGGTCTTGACATTGGTCTACTTTTTTAATTTGAGTTTTATATGTTTGGCATTCATGGGAAGTTGGAGTACTCTTTTAATTGCGCTTGCATTTAAAACTTTCTTTGAATTATTTTTCTTGGATCCGGTGGCTAAATTTTTTAAGATGCAGCCGGAGCTAAAATATTTTGTTTTATATCAACCTATCCATATTGTCTACAATATCGCTGCGGGCCTATTTGGGCAGCTTAAAACCTATTCCTGGAAGGGCAGAAAGGTGAAATAAGCGGCTTTTAGGTAAGAAACGAGCTATTTTTAGTAATTTTGCCTCCTAATATTTGACTATGTCTACTGAAACAATACTTCCTCAAGCGGCTACTTTAACAGCTAAAGATTTTGCGACAGACCAAGAAGTGCGTTGGTGCCCTGGCTGTGGTGACTATTCTATTTTGGCACAGGTACAAAAAGTGATGCCAACCATTGGCGTCCCTAAGGAGAATATTGTAATCATTAGTGGGATTGGATGTAGTAGTCGTTTCCCTTATTATATGAACACTTTTGGGATGCACTCCATCCACGGTCGTGCCACTGCTATTGCAAGTGGATTGAAAGCTGCTCGTCCCGAATTAAGTGTGTGGATTGTAGCAGGTGATGGTGATGCGTTAAGTATTGGTGGTAACCATACCATTCATATGCTTAGAAGAAATTTTGATGTGAATTTTTTAGTGTTCAATAATCAGATCTATGGTTTAACTAAAGGTCAGTACTCTCCAACTTCTGAATTAAATAAAATCACTAAGAGCACCCCAATGGGTAGCATTGACCATCCTTTTAATCCTGCTGCTTTAGCATTGGGTGCGGATGCAAGTTTTATTGCCCGTAGTATGGATCGTGATCCAAAACATTTACAAGCCATGATCACGCGTGCACAACAACACAAAGGATCTTCCTTCTTAGAGATTTATCAGAACTGTAATATTTTTAATGATGGTGCATTTGAAGTTTTCACCGAGAAAGCTTCTAAGCCTTTACACGCTTTATTTGTAGAGCAAGGAAAGCCATTGACTTTTGGTGCGAATAATGAAATGGGCATTCGCTTTGATGGATTGCGTCCAGAAGTGGTGACCCTAGGAGACAAGTATAGTGCAGATGATTTATGGATCCACGACGAAAAAGATTTTTATAAAGCACAAGTTTTAGTGCGTTTGTTTGATAACCCTAGCGAAGTGGCTGCTTATTTCCCACGTCCTTTTGGTGTGTTCTATACGGCTGATCGTCCATGTTACGAAGACATGATGGCTTTACAGGTAGAGGAAGCCATGACCAGCAAAGGCATGGGAGATTTAGATAAATTAATTCGTGGTAAAGAGACTTGGGAGATTTTATAAGTCCCAAATCATAAATCGATATAATTTCTTTTAAGGGCTGTCATCACCATGGCGGTCCTTTGTTTTACAGCTAATTTTTTAAAGATTCGATCTCTATAGCCATAAATCGTATACACACTTTTTTGTAAGTGCACCGCAATCTCTTCGTAACTATAATCCTTGGTACAGGCTTGTATGAATTTTACTTCATTTTCTGTCAGAGGATTTTTATTGTAATTCAAAGCCTTGATGTCTATGCCTTGCAATACATTTTTAGTAATGAGTTTACACTTGTCTGCAGATAAATTAAATTTCGTTTTCCTTTGTACGCATTGTTTTAAATCAATCATAGGTTCGTCAGTAAAAAAGATACCATTGAGTCCATACTTCATGAGATAACAAATGGAGTTGATTTGCTTTTCGTTGGACTTTAATAAAATATAAGTATAACTATTGCTTGTACGAATAACTTGAATGAGGTTAAGTAAGTTTTGGTGTCCATAGTCATCGGATAAAATACAGAGTTGAATGCGTTCCTTTGTATTGTTGATATAGGCCTGCATGGCTTCAATAGAGCTGGTTTGAAAGATAACTTTACAATCTTCTTGTTGTTCGATACTAGCTACCACTGCGTTTCGGATCAAAATTTTCTCTTCTAAGTAGATGATGGGAAACATTATTTTCTTTTACCAAATTAAAGCTATTTTTAAGGCAATTAAATGGGTATTTATACCTGTCAACTTTATGCTAATACAAATTCATCCCACGCATCCTCAACCTAGACAACTAGCGATGGTAGCGGATTGTCTTCAATCTGGTGGTATCATTGCCTATCCCACAGATACCATTTATGGTTTGGGCTGTTCTATTTTGAATAAGGATGCGATTGAGAAAATTTGTGCCATAAAAAAAGTGGATCCTGAGAAAGCAAACCTTAGTTTTATTTGTGCCGATTTAAGTGATTTAAGTTTGTATGCAAAGAGTATTGACAATAGTTTGTTTCGTATTTTAAAAAAAGCTTTACCCGGGCCTTTTACTTTTATTTTACCCGCTAGTAAGGATGTGCCTAAAATTGTACAGTCCAGAAAAAAAACCATTGGACTGCGTATTCCTGATAATTTAATTGCGCTCTCTATTCTCAAAACATTGGGGCATCCAATTTTATCGGCGAGTTTTCCGGGGGAAGAAGTAGAAGAATACACCGATCCTGAAATTATTTATGAAAACTGGGGTAAACAAATAGACATGGTGGTGGATGGTGGAATAGGAGGGATCACTCCTTCTACTGTGGTAGATTGCACAACGGACAATTATGAAGTCATTCGCCAAGGCGCAGGGGTTTGGGACTTTTAGTTCAATTAAGTCAACTATATCTTAAAACTTTTTCGGTGTTCATCACATAGGCCATGAAGGGCGATGGCTGCGCGATGCGCAGCAGTGCCGTATCCTTTATTTTGGTCCCATCCATACTGTGGGTACTTTTTGTGCAACTCAATCATATAGGCATCACGAGCGGTTTTTGCAAGGATACTGGCGGCGGCTATATGGGCATATAGCCCATCGCCCTTAATGATTGTTTGGTGCGGAATTTTTTTATAGGGATAAAAACGATTCCCATCTACCGCAATAAATTGTGGACGTTTTTTTAGTTGATCCAAAGCAAGGTGCATACTCTTTATGCTCGCTTTTAAAATATTGATCTCGTCAATTTGAGCGGGGGTCTGTGTGCCAATCGCCCAAGCAATAGCTGCTTCTTTAATAATAGGAGCCAATGCCGCTCTTTGCTTTTCGCTTAATTTTTTGCTATCGTTTATTAAAGGATGATAAAAATCCTTTGGCAAAATTACTGCCGCTGCAAAGACTGGTCCGGCATAACAACCTCGTCCAGCTTCGTCGCAGCCCGCCTCCAGTTTGTCGGCTTGATAGTAATTAAGGAGTTTTGGCAATATGATGCGTTTAATAGGTTCAAATATATCGAAGTCATTTGAAACTAATGTAGGGATCCTTCTTCTATTTTGTTCAAGTTCTTTACTAGATCCCTTTGTTCTTTTTCACAAACTATAATCAATCTTAATCATGACTGCGATTCTTGCTTTGAATTCGACGTCCTTGTAGATTTACTTAGTAACTTTGCATAAGTCATTTAAGGGCTTAGGTCCTATATCATATTGAACTAGTTAGAAGTATTTATTTATGGAATTACAAGACAAGAAATCTCGCGCTGTTGCCAATTGGTTGATCCTTGGAGTCGCCATGACCATTGTACAAATAGCACTGGGGGGTATTACACGTTTAACCGGAAGTGGGTTGTCTATTACTGAATGGGACGTAGTCACTGGAACTTTACCTCCAATGAATCAAGCTGCTTGGCAGTTGTTATTTGAAAAATATAAAACGACACCGCAATTTCAATTATTAAATTTTGATTTTACGATTGATAATTTTAAGTTCATCTTTTTTTGGGAATGGTTTCACCGTTTATGGGCGCGTACCATTGGTTTGGTATTTGCATTTGGATTTATATATTTTATAGTAAAAAAATATTTTCAACCTGCAATGATTCGTCCTTTGGTGGTTTTATTTTTATTAGGGGCATTGCAAGGTGCGATTGGTTGGATCATGGTCGCAAGTGGTTTAGAAGGGGATGCGGTGTATGTAAAACCTACTCGCTTGGCATTGCATTTTATTTTTGCATTGGGCTTATTATCTTATACCTATTGGTTTGCTCTTTCATTGAAAGTTAAACCTGTTGAAAAAGCACATTTAAGTGTAGAAGCACAAACTAGTTTTAAAGGTTTTCGTGTTTGGGCTTGGGTCGTACTTGGGCTATTGTTTTTTCAATTAATCTATGGCGCTTTAATGGCAGGACATAAAGCTGCAAACGTAGCAAGCACTTGGCCAACTATTAATGGTGAGTGGATTCCTACACATTTAATGGGTAAGGAAAGCTTCTTCTTAAATGCAATCGATAATACTACTTGGATTCATTTTGTGCATCGTGGCTTGGCGTATATTTTATTAGCGATCATTATTTATTGGGTGGTACAAATGCGTAAAATTCAGGGGAACATATTTTGGAGTAATGTAAACAAGTTGCCTTTGTACTTTGTATTGTTACAGGTTTTACTTGGCGTGTTTTCTGTATTGACAAGTAAAAATATCATTCCTGGAACTTGGGGAAATTTTGAGTGGATGGCACAATTGCATCAATTGGTGGGGATGTTATTATTACTTTCAGTGGTGAATATCATTTATGCGACGAAGTCTGTAAGGGATACTGCGCAATAATGTTTAATTTTATTTTAAATACATTTTTATGAATAGAGATATTGCTGATATCCGTCGTGACTACCAACTAGCTTCTTTGGATGAAGCTACAAGCATGGAGCATCCAATGGATCAATTTACTATTTGGTGGAACGATGCTATTGAAAGCAATATTGACGAAGTGAATGCATTTGTATTGTCCACAGTGAAAGCAAATGGCGCACCTGCTTCTCGTGTTGTCTTATTAAAGGGCTACACCCCAGAAGGATTTGTATTTTTTACTAATTATGCTTCTGCAAAAGGGTTACAAGTAGATACGCATCCTCATGTAGCGATGAATTTTTTCTGGAAAGAATTAGAACGTCAAGTTCGCATCACAGGAACCATCAAAAAAATTAGCAAAGAAGAAAGCGAAACCTATTTTCATTCCAGACCCATTGGAAGTCAACTGGGCGCATGGTCTTCCCCGCAAAGTAGAATCATTCCTGACAGGGCATTCTTAGAAGACCTTGTTGCAGAAAATACCGAAAAATTTAAAGAAGGTATCATCCCACTTCCTCCAGATTGGGGTGGATATATTATTCATCCAACAGAAATTGAGTTTTGGCAGGGACGTAGCTCTCGTTTACACGATCGCCTACAATACAGCCTGCACGATAATGGACATTGGGTGAAAGTAAGACTAGCGCCTTAGCCCTTGCGGCTTATCACTTTCTTTGCTGCAGCAACAATGTTCACAGCATCCAATCCGTATTTAGTTAATAATTGATTCGGTGTGCCACTCTCTCCAAATGTATCTTGCGTGCCAATGAATTCTACAGGCACTGGATAATGCCTTGCAGCTGCTTGCGCGACTACATCGCCCATACCCCCAATTACATTGTGTTCTTCGGCTGTGACTACGCAGCCTGTTTTCTTTAAACTATTGATAATAGCTGCTTCGTCAAATGGTTTTATTGTATGCAAGTTGATCACTTCTACACTAATGCCTTCTGCTTCTAATTGTTTTGCTGCTTCTATAGATTTCCATACAAGGTGTCCACATGCAACAATGGTTACATCTGTTCCTTCTGCTATTATCTGTGCTTTGCCAATGACAAAATCAGAACCGTCTTCCTTAGTGAAGTTCGGCCATTTTGGTCGACCAAATCTTAAGTACACTGGACCTTCATAACCTGCAATCATTTTTGTTGCAGCTTTGGTTTGGTTATAATCACATGGCACAATCACGGTCATGCCTGGTAACATTTTCATTAATCCAATGTCTTCTAATATTTGATGTGTTGCGCCATCTTCTCCTAAAGTTAATCCTGCATGCGATGCGCAAATTTTTACATTCTTATCTGAGTAAGCAACACTTTGTCTAATTTGATCATACACACGTCCTGTGCTGAATCCAGCAAAAGTAGTGGTGTAAGGGATTTTTCCACCAATGGTTAAACCTGCTGCAATACCAATCATGTTGGCTTCTGCAATACCTACTTCAATGAATCGTTCTGGTAGTTCTTTCATCAATGGTCCTAATTTAAAAGAACCAGCCAAGTCTGCAGTCAATACCACGACGTTTTTATTTTCTCTCGCGATTTCTAAAATACCATCTCCAAATCCTGCTCTTGTTTCTTTTTCGTTTTGAACTACGATATCTTTTGCGTTCATATTTTAAGGTTATACTTTGAAATAAATTTATTTTTTCAGCACATTGAAATATTAATTCCAATGCATTTGGTTCGTCTTAGTTTTCGAAGGTTGAATAGTAGTATGGCGTCTTTGCTTCAAACTCTGCAGCACAAGTATCTACCATCTTGTATACCCTGGTGATGCCCAATGCTTTTCTTTTTTCATACACTTCGTCGTCAGATACATTGCCTTGTAATACTTTGGCTATTTGTAAATCACTAAAGCCATGCTTCTTTGCTTCTTTCAGGGTTTCAGTTGGCAAAGTCTCAAGATTATGTTTCCCAATTTCTTTTTCTATATCACAGATGATTCTGATTTGGTATAAAAACCAATTGTCTATACCTGTTGCTGCTGCAATAGACCTCACCGTAGAGCCTTGCATCAAGGCATCTTTGATTCTGAAGATACGATCCCATTTTGGTGTCTTAATATACTCCATCAATTCTTCGTTCTTCATCAGGCTCTTACCGTAATAGCCCAATCCTATTGCTTCGTTCTCTAAAGATTGACATGCTTTTTGAATGGCTTCTGTAAAGCTTCTTCCTATCGCCATCACTTCTCCCACACTCTTCATTTGCAATCCTAAAGTATCGTTAGCACCTTTGAATTTATCAAAATTCCATCTAGGTACTTTTACAATCACATAATCCAATGCTGGTTCAAAATAAGCAGAAGTTGTTTGTGTGATTTGATTTTTTAATTCATCTAAATGGTATCCGATTGCTAATTTTGCTGCAATTTTTGCAATAGGATATCCAGTTGCTTTTGATGCCAATGCAGAAGACCTTGATACACGTGGATTGATCTCTACTGCAATCAATTCCTCTGTGATTGGATTTTGCGCAAACTGCACATTACATCCACCAGAGAAATTACCTAAGCTGCGCATCATCAACATGGCTTTGTTACGCATGTCCTGAAAAGCTGTATCGCTCAAAGTCATAGCTGGAGCCACTGTGATTGAATCTCCTGTGTGCACACCCATTGGATCTAAATTCTCTACTGTACATATAATCACCACGTTATCCGCCTGGTCTCTTAATAGTTCTAATTCATATTCTTTCCATCCCAACACGGCTTTCTCTACCAATACTTCGTGCATTGGGGAGGCTTTCAATCCTCTTTCTAATGCAGCATCTAGTTCACTTGCATCATGCACAAATCCGCCACCTGTTCCACCTAATGTAAATGATGGTCTTATTACTAAAGGAAAGCCAATCACTTGTGCAAATTCTTTTCCTTCTAAAAAACTATTTGCCACTTTACTTGGCGCCACTGCGATTCCAATTTTCACCATCAATTGTCTAAATAATTCTCTGTCTTCTGCAGTATTGATGGCAGCTACATCCACCCCAATCATTCTACAATTGTATTGTTCCCAAATACCTAATTCGTCCGCTTCCTTACATAGGTTCAATGCAGTTTGTCCTCCCATGGTAGGTAAGACAGCATCAATTTGATTCTCTTTTAAAATTTGTTCTATACTTTCTATTGTCAATGGCAATAAATAAACCTTGTCTGCCATCATTGGATCTGTCATGATGGTGGCTGGATTGCTATTGATCAAAATCACTTTAATACCTTCTTCTCTCAATGAACGAGCGGCCTGTGATCCGGAATAGTCAAACTCGCAGGCTTGTCCAATAATGATGGGTCCAGAACCTACAATTAAAATGGATTTGATGGATGTATCTCTTGGCATGGCTACAAAAATATAAATTGTGCAAATCTATTAATTTTTGGCTGCATTGAGTCCATTTTATGTGAAACAATTTTCTCCTTTTTAATTCGTATCTTCACCACAATACAAAATGTTATGGCAGTAATTAAAGAAGGGGCTAAGGCACCAGCATTCAAAGGCGCCGATCAACACGGAAAAACAGTCTCAATAGCCGATTTTAAAGGGCAAAAATTGGTTTTATACTTTTATCCAAAGGACGATACACCAGGCTGTACTGCACAGGCTTGCAATTTGCGCGATAATTATAAGAAATTGATTAAGAAGGGGATTGCTATTTTAGGGGTCAGTGTAGATTCAGTGGCCTCTCATGTTAAATTCATAGACAAATACGAGCTTCCTTTCTCTTTAATTGCGGACGAAGACAAGAAAATAGTGGATAAATACAATCTTTGGGGCCAAAAGAAGTTCATGGGCAAGACTTATATGGGCACCACCAGAACCACTTTTTTGATTGACGAAGCTGGCATGGTGCAGCATATTATTGAAAAACCAGATACAAAAGACCATACTGCCGAGATATTGGCTATTTCTGGCTGGTAGATAGTCAATGTATTGTATATATTTGATACATGATTTGGCCAATTTTTTCTAACCTATATTTTTCTATTGCCTTTATTGCATTCATTGTATTTGTGGACTTATTGGTAAGATTTAAAAACGCACCAGATCTTAAATTTTACTTTCTGTTGTTAACCTTCTCTATTGGCATGGTTGGATTGATCAATGCCTTATATGCATTAGACTATGTTTTTTATGTGTCCATGTTCAAGTCTCTTTTTGTTTTTTCAATATTGAACATCCTTGCGACACTTTACTTCCCAAAACATAAATATTGGACATTTGGCTTTTCAATTTTTATACTTGGGTTTAGTGTTTTATTCATGCTAGTGAATAATAAATTTATCCCAGCTAACACTACATTAGCTATTTTCTTAGTTCAATCAGTTGACAGTCACTTAAATATAGAAATGAGTCCAGCATTGACTCTTATGCGTTTTTTCGTTATTTCAATTATAACTACTAACGTGTTATATTTTTGGTATGTAGTATATAAAAAGTCTAACCTGAATAATATTTATTTTGCCAAAATAAAAAATTGGACCTCATATATTGTAGCCTTAATGGTTTTCATGTTTATTGCTAATATTGCGATTACTTTCTCGGACAATCGTCCTTTCTGGGTTAATTGTCTTACTATTTTTGTTTTGTTTAGTATTTTATTATTTGTCTTAAAACGTCCAGCATTTATTAATAAGTCAGCAAAAAAACTAGCACTTGGTCATAAATTCAATCAAGAAGTTGATATCAAAATCGACGAAATACAATTTAATTTATTCTTTAAAGAACAACGCTATTATACCAAAAATGAAGCTTCTTTGGAGGATTTTTCAGGCGTGCTAAAAGTTAAGCCTTCTATATTGTCACAATTTGTACTTGATAAATTTGACCTTAGTTTCAATGACTTAATCAATAAGTATAGGGTCAATTATTTTTTTGAAATTGTTCAAGACGAGGCATATCAAAATTATACCATAGATGCGCTTGCCAAATTAGCTGGTTTTAATTCCAGGCAACATTTAAATAAACCCTTTAAGAGGTTTCATGGGGGTAATCCATCCGATTTTTTAATTACTTCTATTAGTCCTAGTTAGGTTATTATCTTGTTTTCTTAGTCGTTTTTATACTGTTTTCGGCATGCTTGTTTCTGAAAACAAGCCTTTTTTGTGCTGTTTATATTCTAATTTAAAATAATAATATTTTTATAAATTATTGATTATCAATGAATCATATTTTTTAACCTCGAATTTTCTCCATTTGCCCTCATTTTTTGGATACCTATATGCCGAGTTGGATATTGTAGGCTGTTATACAACAACCTACTTCTATGAAAAAAAAGAAATTAGACATTTTTAACCTGTTTTACAGCGGAGCTGCTGTGGTTATCTTAATTGGTGTAATTGCCAAATTATTGGAATGGCCTGCTCAAGACTTATTGATTACTGGTGGTTTAGCAATCGAAGCCGTGGTTTTTGGTGTTTCGGCAATAAAATTTGTAGAAGTGGACGTCAAACAAGAAGTAGCAACCGAGGCTACTCTTGCTAAAGTAGCCGACGGATTGGGCAATTTAGCCTCCAATGCTGCTGCCTCGGGTGGAAATGGAACTGGAACTGGTGATACCTATGTAAATATTCAGACAGGCAATCCAGATGCTTCTATTCCTGTTGCACCTACTTCTGGCAATAACTTAAAAATTGCGTCTAGTACGTATCCAGAAACTTATCCAGAAACTAATACAGCAACAAGTACGAAAGTGGAAATTGATATTCAAGCCCCTCCAGCTCCTGTTAATACCCCTATGCCTTCGACTTCTGCCAATGCCTCTAATACTTTATGGCAGCTAGAACAGTTGGATATCTTAAGTCTATCTAAAGACTTATTCTACCAACCTGAATGGAATAGATTGTCTACAGAGGAGTATACCCAAATTAGTAGCTTATTTAGAACCTTATTTAATAAAAAAGTACCAACTAAGGAATCATTGCCTTTCTTGGCTCAGTTTCCAGTTAAAATTCCCATTCCTGAAATCGCACAATTGGAATTATCGGGAACATCTAATTTAGAAGCCCAAGATGTTGAATTAATTTGCAAGGCTTTTGAAATGATTAAAGTGACCAATTTATTCGAATATTTTATTTTAGAAATGGCTGGTCCAAATATTGTTATTAGACCTAAGCAACCTAAAGAAAAGATCATCTTTGGTGGTGAGGAAGAATTGCTATTGGCGCATTGTCATACCTACTATAAAAATGAATTAATTGCAAGTCCTAGTATGGATTGCTTGAAATCCATCATTAAATTGAAAGACCAGTTCTTAGTAGACTATTTAATACAGAAGGTAGATATTAAAAATGAAGCTGAATTTATTTCTTTATCGGAAGCACTTATTAGTAAGCATGACGATACTAAGAAAAAATTATTTAATAAATTTAATAAAATTAAATACAATACTCAGACAGATGCTGGTTATGTTTATATCAAGACCTTAACTAAATTGGGTGCAACTTTTGCAGATCAAACAATTGCACAAGAGTTATTGAAATCAATTATTGAGCTTCAAGTAGATGATAACTTAACTATCACAAACGCAGATGTTGTAAATAGCTATGCAGATACCATTTATTTTGGTCCAAAGAACGAATACAGTGTTGTGTTAAAAGATATTTTCTTAAATGGCGAATTAGATAATTTAAACTACTTCATTCAATTAATCGAAAAGTTAGCATCTGATGGAGTTGCACATAAGTCTAAATTATTAGAACTATTTAGTTTGAAAGAACAGGATTCTAAAAAAGAAGTTTATAATAAATTAAATTATCATTTAGCAAAAACAAATACAGTTGCAGGTGGTGCTCAATTGGCATTCATCTTATTATACAAGCAGTACAGTTAATTTATAAATTCTAGTATATGGCCGAAGGACAAGTTGACGTCAAAAGATACCAGATTATAAGTCTTTTGTACATCGTTTTTATTTGCTTCTCTGTAATCAATATCAAGATTTCGGTATTAGATTCTAATATCTATACAATCAAGTCTCTTCAATCTTTAGAGAAAGAAGAATTGAAGAAAGTTGACATTAGTAATAAAATCATTACCGATAATATTGACCTTATTAATAGAAGCCCAAAGGCCGTAAGCTATTTAAAAATTAGAACAAGACTTACAAAGAGCTATCAAGTTGTAAATAGCGTTATCAATCACGTTGATAGTGAATTTAAAAAAGCAAATACAGATATCTATAAACAGTTTAATAGTAGAAATTTAATTGAGAAAATTTTGAAAGGCGAGAAAGGGGTGCCGTTGCTAGATAAAGACTTATTTGAATTATCTGACTTTGTAAAAAAATCACCTTTTAAACTACAAGCTTCTTTAGATGAAGTGATACCTTTACAAAGAACGGTGACCACCATTAAAGGAAAAGAGGAGGAATGGGAATATTATTTATTTATGCATAAGCCTACTGCCATTAGTTACATGCAGTTGGAGCGCATTAAATTATTGATTACTAAGACACAATTATTATACCAAGAAGCTGCGTTGGCAGAGATTGGTTATTTGCCTACTTATTTTTCTCAGTTTAATCCTAAATTATATGTACTCAAGGCTTCTGTAAAAGAGTATAAAGAAGAAGAAATTATCCAGCCTGGTCAAAAAGTGGTCAATATCACAGATGAGATATATGACGAATTGTTTAAGAAGATTTTAAACTCATTACAAACTGAAAATATTTTTGTAGGCTTGAATAATACCCTATTAAAAGATTTTGATTTTATGATGGGTTCGGAATTTGACGTAGACATCTCCCCAAAAGTAAATTTAGTGAAGGGAGACAAGAATTATAAAGTTGTATTCAATAAAACAGGAGAGTACTTACTTCGTTTTTATGATTTGAGAAATGCAAACAAAAAAATACTATTTGAAAAACGCATCATGGTGAATCCTATTCCTGATCCTGTTGTCAGGGTCAAGGGAGATAATTTAAGTAGTTATACCATTAGTGTAAGAGATTTACTTTCTGCTGAGCGTTTAGAGGCTAAATTAGAAATCAATAATTTGAACTTCTTCCCAGGTCGTATCAATAGCTTTAAAGTAATTCGGATTCACAATGGTAAGGAAGAAGAATCTGTAAGTAATTACGGAGAACTATTTCAGTCACCTACACAAAAAGTGTTAGGGGCATTAAAAAAGAATGACTTGTTAATTTTTGACAATGTCAATATTTCTTTAATTGATGGTTCAACTAGAACCTCAGCACCTATTATTTATAAAATCATCGATTAATGAAAAGGATTTTTGGCCTGTTAGTTATTTTATTTTTAACGAACAATGCAATCATTGCACAAGACACTCTGTCGGGTAATTATGATAAATTAACGATTGCTGCCGGTAAACACATTATTAAAGATGTGGTTACGGTTACTGGAAAATTAATAGTAGAGTCTGGAGCGAATGTAGAATTTATAGAACCAGGCGTACTAGTTTGTGAGAGTGGAGTAGAGATGGCAGGCCGAAACTTAGATATTGTATTTTCTGGAAAAAATAAATATGAAGGAGTGGGTATTATTATTAAAAATGTAGACGCGAATGCAGTGAATATCTCCAATGTGGTTTTTACAGGTTTGCAATTGCCTATCTTTTTTGATTTTGGATGGAAACGTGCTAGTGTCAATATCAGTGATAACCATTTTATAGGCAATACAGGAAAAGTTTCTATCATTCAAGTTTTGAATCCTCCTTTTAATTTCAATCAATCAGACGATTTTATTAATTTTAGAGTTAATCATAATTTATTTACTGGCAATAATGCAGCAATCTATTTTGAAGATTTAAAAAGCGACCATGTAAAATATGAAATCAGTAATAATGCATTCGTAAATAATGCTGTTTACGGGTTTAAAAATTATAATATTTCTACCAACCTAATTTACGGAAGGGTAGATCAATTATTTTCAAAACATAGTGCAAAAGTTACAGGCAACTCCTTTGTAGCGAATTACTTAATTGATAATCTTACAGACACTATTGTACATATTGCAAATTTTGGAATTTACGGTACAGATAAAACATTTGATTTATCTAATAACTATTGGGGAGCAACTACTAAAGATGGCGTTGCGAAGGGAATTTATGATCAAACCTTAAATTACAATGCACCTAAAATCAATTTGGAACCATTTTTAAATGCGCCTGAAGCTAAAGCACCTCCTCATGTTTTTTCTACTTTAAATGGAGAAACAGATCAAGAGATACCAGATTCATTAGTTGTAAAGGAAAGTTTAAAGTCAGTCAAGTTGCTTTCTAATAGTAAGCTCGATTTTAATAACCTTAAATTTGCTTACAGCTTCTTTAAAGATGATAGTACTTTAAAAAGGACAGATACCACTTTAACATTTTCTGTACAAGCTGTCAGCGACCTTTCTAATAAAATTACCATAACTAAAGTAGCCAATCAAGCTAAAAAAACAGGCTTCTATCATTTAACTGGAATTGTAGATGCAAATGGAAAATCTACACCAGATATTAGAATTGGTTATAGTTATTACCTTAAAGACCTAAGACGTCGTAAATTATTAGCTGACTTAATCAAAGAAAAAAAGTCCGAAGATAGTTTAAAGACACCTCCAAGAGCAATGGATTCTTTAAAGAATATCTTCCAAAAAATCGAAGCACCACTAAAAAGTAAATTAGAAGTGGGTTTAATGTCTGGAGGAGCCATTTTTACAGGAACAATTAGTAGCAAGAATTTATTTAGTAACGATATCAATTTACACAACGCGTTACAAGTGAATTATACAATCTATTCTAATTTAAGTGCATCTTTGACTATTGCAAGCTTTAAATTAAGCAACTCAGATTTATTATCTAATGACAATGAGCAAATCGCAAGAGGTATGAAATTCAGTACTTCTATGTTAAGTATTTCTCCATCTGTTCAATATGATTTTGTTGATAATAGATTGTATTCAAAGGCAAGACGCATCCGACCTTCGGTTGGTTTTGGTTTAGATGTGGCCATGTTTAATCCAACAGGTTTATACAAGGGTAAAGAGTACCCTTTACAACCACTTGGAACAGGCGGTCAATTTATAGATAGTGCTGGTAAACCTTATTCTTTAATGGCATTAGGATATTTTTTCCACTTTAAAGTAAAATACCAATTGTCTAGATTCAATAGTGTTGGAATTCATTTTGCAATACATAAAAGTATGTCCGACTATTTAGATGATGTAGGTCCAGATCCTTATCCTAATACTGCAGATTTATTAAGTAAGACAAAAACGGATGCAGCTGCTGCAGTATTCTTCTCTAATCCAACTTCGAGAGCGGTTACCAAAGGTCAATTACGCAATAGTCCAACAAAACCTTCTGATGGATGGGTTAACTTTGGTATTTTCTTTTCACGAAGATTATTCAAATAGTAAAAATATTTTTATGAAGTTATTATTTAAAGGAAGTATTTTTAAAATACCTACATTGTTAGGGGGACTATTTTTAGTGATACTACAAATGAGTTGTTCTAAAGAGGTTGCAGTCTCAGATTTGGATTTCCAAAGGCATTTAGTAGGAGGTACAGGTAGTTTTCAGAATACTTTTAAGATTTGGAAATTAGATTCAATTTCAGTTGACGGCAAAGCATTGCAATTGACTAACAATCAAAAAAAGTATACCAAAAAGTTTTTTCATAGTGGCGCCTATATTGATAGTGATGGTTTTGCTGGAACATGGGAAATTACAGAACTTAATTCGTTAAAACATATTACTGCTGGTATCACAGCTACTTCACCCAAACTTACTAGTAGTTATGAAATTATAGAGGTCAATTCTGCTCAATTGAACGTAAAATTATTGAATACGACACCCAAATATGAATATTTCTTCATTGTTTCTAATTAGTTGAAATAAGTCGATTTAAAATAATACATTCGTCTCAAATTCATACCCACAATTTTTAATGGAATTAGTATCAAAATTATATTTTTCAATTTTTGTTTTTTCATTAATTGTATTTCTGGATTTATTAATTAAGTTCAAAAGGCCTATTATTATTAAAGTACTATTAGGATTAATCACTTTGTCTTCTGGCATTTTCTCTTTATTACAAACATTTCCGATATACATCAATTGGTTCTTTTTTGCAGGTTCAATTTTAAAAGGTACAATAGGTTTTTCAATTGTCTATTTATTTATAATTTTATATTTACCTGAAAATAAAAAATGGGCAAATTTGTCATTATTTTTTTATATACTTTACGAGTTTGTCTTATTTCATTTTCTATATAATAGTCCAAATACATTTACACAATATACAATTGAACCATTTTCATTAGCAATCATAACAAAGTTTCAACTCCCTCTATATTTAAATCTATTTAGAATTGGTGTTACCATTATTGTATTAGCGAACGTACTTTATCTATGTTATACAATTTTAATTAACCAAACCTATCAAAATATCTATTTTGATAAAATAAAAAGGTGGACAAAGACTTTAGTATTTTATTGGATTTTTATTACAATTACTTTTTTATTTTTACATTTCTTTGAACTTCCTGTATTTTTATTTTACATGCTTTCATTTAGTTCTTTCATAGTGTTACAATTATTTGTTTTTTATAGACCAACTTTTCTTAATCGATCTTCATTGAAAATTTCATATGGAAAAAGTTTTAATAAAGACGAAAATTATGGCATTAGTGAACTTGAATTTATAAATGAGTTCTATACTAAACTCTATTTTGTACAACAAGATGCATCACTAGAAAACCTTGCGGCTAAATTAAAGATGAGTAGTAATGATTTATATAAATTTATTTACTACAAGTATTCAATGACCTTTAATGATTTGGTCAATAAAAATAGGGTGGATTATTTTATTGATATTATCCATAATGCCAAATACATCAATTATACTATTGATGCATTAGCTAAGGAAGCTGGATTCTCCTCACGTCAACATTTATACAAACCGTTCAAGAAATTTCACGGCGGTAATCCATCAGATATAATGGATGCGATTAACGTGTAATCTTATAGTAGTATTATTATTAAAAAGGGGCGCATAAACGCCCCTTTTTAATGCCCATTATTGCCTTATTATAAGTTAATATATTATTAAAATATACATATAAATAATTGATATACAATGTTTCATATGTGTATTCATCAATTTTCCATTGTTTGCTTCTGCTTTTTGCTTTTCAATAGAAATCTAAGCAATTTGTAGCTTAACCATTTTTCATTTTTATGCAATTGTTAAAGAAACTTGCCAATTTATTTGTCTATAAATTTGGTCCCAAAGAGCAACGTGTAAAATTACTTTTTGATCACCATTTTTTCTCGAATAAGTACTATTTACATAAGTCTGCTAATAAGCAAAATCTTGCACGTATATTAAATATTTCTAATATAGAACTTGACGAACTTGCAACCAAGAATTTTGAAATTAGCTTTGATGCCTTAATTGAAATGTACCGTTTTCAGCATTTTTGGGATGAGTTCACCAATCCTGTGAACGCACAACTGCCTATTCAATCCATTATCTCTATTTGCGGATTCTCTTCCAATCAAGAATTTAATAACCTAATTGCAGATCATAAGGAAGCGAGTAAAATGATTCTTAAAAAAACCTTTGTTTAAATACTTCACAATCACTAATTGATTTTCATATATCCATTCTTAATTTATCGATATGTTCAAAAAAATTCTTTCTCTAATTGTTCTAGCAACATTATTTAGTAATGCTAATTTGATAGCACAGATAACGCCTGATGGTATCTTATTTCAGGCTATTGCAAGAGATGCGAATGGCAACGGTGCTGCAGGACGTAATATTTATGCTAAAGTAAATTTATTAAAAGGCACTAAAAATGGTAGTTCAGTCTATGCTGAATCTTTTAAAGTTGTGTCCACTGATGATGGTGTTTTTACCATCGTCATTGGTAAAGGTACCAGAACATCAGGTGTAACAAATTTAAAAGCGATTGCTTGGAATGAAGCGTTGTATTTTGTCAATATCCAAATTGCTATTGAGCCAACTGTGCCAGGTATTGGGTGGTCAGCTGATAATAATTATATTGATATAGGCACTGAACAATTATGGACTGTACCATATGCTCTCTTTTCTTCTAAGGCAACTGTGGCAGATTCTGCCATGGCTATTAGCACCATTGTGCCCGGGTCAAAAGGGGGAACAGGAGTTAATAATGAAGGCAAAACGATTACGCTTGGACAAAATTTAACTTTCAAGGGTACGGGTGATATCACCATCACAACCACAGGCGCAAGTAATATATCATTTCCTACTACTGGTTTATTGGCGAATACGCAATATGTGACCGATCGAATTGGCACAGATACGGTTTCATTATCCAATCGTATTAATGCAATCAATCTATCTGCTAACAATGCTACTTCTTTAAAAGTCAATATTTCGGATACAGCAAGTATGTTAAACCCATATTTAAGAAAAGTAGATACTGCAAGTTTATCGAAAAGAATTAATGTCAAATTAGATTCAGCTCAAATTCCTGGCATCATTGCACCTTATTTGGCTTCTGTGGCTGGGGTAAAATACGCTGATACTGCTTTAATGTTGAGTAATCGTTTTGCAAGAGATACTGCATCACTAAGTAGTAGAATCAATTTAAAAGTAAATATTGCAGATACAGGATTGATGTTGAGTAGTCGTTTTGCAAGAGATACAGCATCACTTTCTACTAGAATTAGTGACAATAAACAAGCTATCATTGATAGTGCAACCGCTTTGAATTTAAGGAAATTGAATCTTGCTGATACGTCAAGTATGTTGAGTAGTCGTTTTGCAAGAGATACAGCATCACTTTCTACTAGAATTAATGTGAATAAACAAGCTATCATTGATAGTGCAACTGCTTTGAATTTAAGAAAATTGAATCTTGCAGATACGGTTTCACTTTCTACTAGAATTAGTGTCAATAAACAAGCTATCAATGATAGTGCAACTGCTTTGAATTTAAGAAAATTGAATCTTGCTGATACGTCAAGTATGTTGAGTAGTCGTTTTGCAAGAGATACAGCATCACTTTCTACTAGAATTAGTGACAATAAACAAGCTATCAATGATAGTGCAACTGCTTTGAATTTAAGAAAATTGAATCTTGCCGATACAAGTGCCATGTTATCCCCTTATGCAATACTTTCGAATACCGAAACGAGTATCAATGCAGAAAAAACAAGGGCTATTAATGCAGAGAATGCTCGTGTAAAATATTCAGATACTACTTCAATATTATCTCCATATGCCATTCGATCTAATACTGAAGCTAGTCTTAATGAAAAGGTGAATATTTTAGATACAGCTGCAATGTTATTGCCTTATGCAATTCGTTCAAACACGGTAGCATCTATCAATACCAAAGTCAATATTTTAGATACGGCTAATATGTTATCGACTTATGCTATTCTTTCGAATACCGAAGCAAGTATTAATGCAGAAAAAACAAGGGCTACTAATGCAGAGAACGCGCGAGTAAAATATTCAGATACTACTTCTATATTATCCCCATATGCCATTCGATCTAATACTGAAGCTAGTCTAAATGAAAAAATCAATATAATTGATACAGCTGCAATGTTATTACCATATGCGATTCGTTCGAATACGGAAGCATCTATTAATGAAAAGATAAATATAGCTGACTCTGCTGCAATGTTATTACCATATGCGATTCGTTCGAATACCGAGACAAGTATCAATACAGAAAAAACAAGGGCTATTAATGCAGAGAACGCGCGTGTAAAATATACAGATACGACTACTATGTTAACGCCTTATGCAAAACTTGCCAATACAGAAGCGAGCATTAATGAAAAGGTGAATATTTTAGATACAGCTACAATGTTATCCCCTTATGC